>MDTF01017733.1_pt1 | contig 21466 bp, 19 predicted proteins | sample 811191 | NCBI WGS metagenome assembly MDTF01 (sample SAMN05326649, study PRJNA326480) | marine metagenome | isolation source: seawater | place: Southern Ocean | collected 2011
ATAAATATTTAGATAAAGTTGAAAGTACTACACTACGTCAAAAACACCATAACCCATTATTGGTTTATGATTTACATTTTAATCTTCCTGATTAAATTACATATTTATAATAAAAGAGTATTATGCCTACAATAACTTTCGATCAATTAAAAGGAGCAGGAATATTAAACCCTGATAATTTTACTGCTAATAAAACTTATAATGTAACTATGGGAGCACCTACTTGTACTGGTTCTGCTTATTTTACAATGGAAGCTGTTAGAAATGAAGATGGATTTTATGATGGTTCTAGTGCTGTACCTGCTAAGGCAAAAATTATTAATTTTGTTAATATTAGCCAAGATACTTTAATTGAAAATATAATTAATTCAACCGATCATAAATGGTCTGTAGTTATCCCTCCAGGAGGGGGAACATTTCAATATATCCCATTTAATGTCACCATGTTTGCTGATACAATACTTCTTAGAGGTACTGGTGGTATTACATTTACTTATGCTGATGCAATTTTTGTATTTACTTCGAAAGCACAATTACAAACAGCCGTGAAGGCTGGTTACGTAAATGAATTTACAGATCGTTTTGAGGATGGCCTAGATACCTTAATTGGAGAACGAGGTGTAAAACTATCTGGAGGTCAACGCCAACGTATCGCTATTGCAAGAGCTATACTGGCTGATCCTAAAATTATTATTCTAGATGAAGCCACCTCAAATTTAGACACAGAAAGCGAATCATTAATACAAAAATCCCTGGAGACTCTAACACAAAACAGAACCACTATTGTTATAGCCCATAGACTTAGTACTATTAAAAGAGCAGATCAAATATTGGTCATTGAAAATGGGCAAATTGCCGAGCAAGGAAACCATGACACCCTTATTGCTAAAGAGGGAAGGTACTATGATTTATACACCTACCAATCTAAGATATAATAGCCCAACAAGCTTTTGTAATTAGGAAAGTATTTTGGTGTAGCCCCTTAACAAAGGTCTTTTACTAAAGTGAGTGTTGCTATATACAAGGTAGGGCTACAACTCAATTACAACCTCATCCACCCCGCGACGCACTTTTTGCATACCAGCAAAGACATCACTTTGATCACGCTGCCCTACTGCCAAAACCAAAACAGATTGTAATCCTAACTCTGTAAGATTCAAATAGGTGTCATATTGCGAGGCATCGAAACCCTCTATTGGACAAGCATCTATTTGCTGTAAAGCACAAACAGTAAGCAAATTCCCTAGAGCGATATAGGCTTGTTTTGCCATCCAGGTATCTATAAACTCAGGAGATTTAGATTTAAAATCTGCCTTTAAAAACTCTTTAAAAGGCGCCAATACTTTTTCTGGCGTATTTCTTGTTTGCTGTACATTTTGAAAATAACCTTCAATAAAAGCAGCATCCAACTTGGTTTCTGTACACAGCACCATTAAATGAGAACAGTCTTTTACCTGCGCCTGGCCCATGGTTTTAGAGACTAAGTCTTCTTTTATTTTAGGATTAGAAATCACAACCATCTTTAAAGGCTGAAGCCCATAAGATGTTGCCGTAAGATTAAATGACTCTTTTAATAATGCTAGCTTTTCTTCTGAAAGGATATAGCTAGGGTCAAATTTTTTACAGGCATAACGCCAGTGTAGTTGTTTTAAAATTTCAGAGGTCATACAAGGATTGTTTCTAAATGCAAAAATACAATTTATAGCTGTGCAGTACAGGCTATATCTTCGTTCTATTTTAAAAACTTAAAACGCTTATGTGTCCAGAAATAATACGCAGGATCTACAGTAATTTGATCTGCCAACTTTTTGGCAAAAGCATCGGTAATTGAAAAATCTGGGTAGTCTTTGGGAGTGTCTGCAAGTACGCTAAAGGTAGATGCATAATACCCGCGTTTTACTCGCGTAGTGGCTAAAAACAATACAGGCAAATCATACTGTTTTGACAACTTTTCTACTCCCGTAAAAAAAGGGGTCTCTACATTAAAGAATTTTGCAAAATGTTTTCTTGTGGGATTTGAAGGAGATTGATCCATAATAAAACCAAACAAAGCGAATCCTTCATGGGTTGCTAAAACTTCTTTTATTTTTTCGCGAGCCTCCTTATTTGGCACCAAGTTAGAATGCCATTTGCTGCGTATATCGCGAATCATTTTATCAAAGTACGGGTTTTTAATCTTCTTATAAATAGCGTAACCTGGATGCTCTTTTAAGATAATTGCCAATGTAAAAATCCACTCATAACTAGCATAATGCCCAAGGGTAAGGATGATAGGTTGCCCTTTATCAACATAGGCTTGTAACACTTCAAAGTTTGTAAACACATAGCGCTTTCTAAAGGATTCCTCGGTCATGCTAATGCTTTTTATGACCTCAATAAACAAATCACAAAAATGATGGTAGAAGCGTTTTTCAGTAGTCTTTAACGTGGCGGTATCCATCTGTGGAAATGCTGTTTTTAAATTAAAACGAACCACCTCTTTACGATAGCCAATAATATGGTATAGGATAAGATACACACCATCACTAAAAATGTACAATAATCTAAAAGGAAGTTTAGACAAGAACCAAATAAGAGGATATACAAGTGCGTAAATTATAAAAGACATGAAGTTGTTTTATCAGTAAGGGGCAAATATACCCTTTAAAAGCTTAGAATTATAGATAGATTTTTGACAGCCAAAAGAATTACACTACAGTGATTCCAGCCTCCTTGATAGCCGTAAAACCACCTGTCACGTTTATAGCATTGTGGATGCCTCTACTTTTTAAAATAGAAGCAGCAATCACAGAACGATACCCTTCTGCACAGTGAATATAAAATGGGGATGATGCTGGAAACAAATCCAAATTATCATCTATATACCCAAGGGAAGCATGTGTAGCTTCTGGAATATGGGCTGCAGAAAACTCTCCTTCTTTTCGAACATCAAAAATAGGCATACCCAAAACAAGTTCTCCTTTTAATGTTTGGGCAGAAATGGTCTGTATGCTATCAATTTGTTTTCCTGCTGTTTGCCAACAAGTAATACCCCCGTTTAAAAAACCTAATGTGTTATCAAACCCCACTCGAGATAATCGTGAAATGGCTTCTGCTTCTCCTCCCTGGGGAGCAACCAACATGATAGGCTGTTTTACATCTTTAATTATCGCTCCAACCCAAGGAGCAAAACCACCATCTAAACCAATGAAAATAGATTTTGGTATATGTGCCTTCATATAATCACTTTGGTGTCTTACATCCAAAACAATGGCACCTTTTAGTTTGACTAACATTTCAAAAACATCTGGAGAAAGTGGTATTGCGGCTCTATCTATAATAGCATCAAGATGCTCATAGCCTTCTTTGTTCATTTTTACATTTAAAGGAAAATATGCTGGAGGGGCTATTAAACCGTCTGTAACCTCTTTGATAAATTCTTGCTTGGTCATCTCTGCGCGCAGGGCATAATTCATTTGCTTTTGATTACCTAAGGTGTCTACTGTTTCTTTCATCATGTTCTTTCCGCAGGCAGAACCGGCGCCATGAGCAGGGTATACTATAACGTTATTTGGGAGCGGCATGATTTTATTTCGTAAACTATCAAATAGAATACCCGCAAGGTGTTCTTGGGTGACATTGGCAGATTTTTGGGCTAAATCAGGCCTTCCCACATCTCCTAAAAACAAGGTGTCTCCAGTAAAAATAGCATGTTCTTTTCCAGAAGCATCGTGTAATAAATACGTGGTGCTTTCCATAGTATGACCGGGAGTATGCAATACAGTAATGGTGATATCTCCAACGGTAAACACCTCACCATCTTTGGCTATATAAGCCTTAAAAGAAGTAGCTGCATTAGGTCCAAAAACAATAGTTGCCCCGGTCTGTTTTGAAAGTGTTACATGACCACTTACAAAATCTGCATGGAAATGGGTTTCAAAAACATATTTAATCGCAGCTTTATCCCGCTTGGCTCTTTTTATATAAGGTGTGGTATCTCTTAAAGGGTCAATTATCACAGCCTCTCCTTTACTCTCGATATAGTAAGCGCCTTGCGAAAGACATTCTGTGTATAATTGTTCAATCTGCATGAAAATAGTTTTACTGCAAATATAATAATTGTTAAGCAACATGTCTCTTATTTTGCTTTTGACTCATTGGCAAAATTTTAAGATATCAGGATAGCATAGGTCTCAAAAAATGAATATTTTGCAAAGATTACAAAATAATACCTATCCCTATGAAAATTTATATCATTGCCATGCTTGCTATTGCAACAGTGGCCTGTACCTCAGCCCAAAAAACAACCTCTAAAAAGCAAAACACCGTAGAGGACTATGCTGCTACTATTACATCAAATGAGTTAAAGGAAATGTTGTATGTATATGCTGGTGACAACATGCGCGGAAGGATGACAGGGTCTAAAGGACAGAAACTGGCAGTACAGTATCTAAAAGATTTTTATGTAGCCCAAGGTATTAAATCTCCTCTTGGAGGCGATAATTACTTTCAAAATGTACCAGCAAGTTACTTAACCCGATTAAAAGAACCTGCTGATTCTGAAAATGTTGTAGCATTTATTGAAGGAAGTGAGTTTCCTGAACAAATCATTATATTATCTGCGCATCTTGATCATGTAGGTGTAGACGATGATGGAAATGTTTTTAATGGAGCTGATGATGATGGAAGCGGTACGGTTGCCATGCTAGAAATGGCAGAAGCATTTCAAAGAGCTGTAAAAGAAGGTAAAGGACCAAAAAGATCTATTCTTTTTTTACACGTAACGGGTGAAGAAATTGGCTTGTTTGGTTCTCGATATTATACAGAAAACCCTTTATTCCCGCTAGCAAATACTGTTTGTAATCTAAACACAGACATGATTGGGCGTATTGATCCAGACAAAGCAGACACTCCTAATTACATATACCTTATCGGAAGTGATAAACTAAGTCAAGAGCTACACGAGGTTTCTGAGGCAGTTGCAAAAAAACACAGTGATCTTTTAATAGATTATACGTACAATGATGAAAATGATCCAAACCGTTTCTACTATAGAAGCGACCATTATAATTTTGCAAAAAACAACATTCCAGTTATTTTTTACTTTAATGGTGTGCATGCAGATTATCATAAAATATCTGACACACCAGACAAAATTGAATATGATTTAATGGAAAAAAGAACAAGACTTATTTTTCATACAGCATGGGAAATTGCTAACCGTGAACAACGCATAACAGCAGATAAGTTATAGTAATTCTTTTTAAGCAACAAAAAACCCGCCATTAATGGCGGGGTTTTTGTTGCTTAAAAATATAGCTTAGCTTCTCTGTCAATTATATGCAGTAGGTATACTTAAATTTCTTTATTTATATCCCAAGCCTCTAGATAGTCTGCTACCGCTTTTACAAATTGACCTCCTAAGGCGCCATTTACAACTCTATGGTCATAACTGTGGCTTAAGAACATCTTGTAACGAATGCCAATAAAATCTCCTTCTGGGGTTTCTATAACAGCAGGCACTTTACGTATGGCCCCTAAGGCCAAAATACCTACTTGAGGTTGGTTTATAATAGGAGTACCCATAATACTACCGAAGGTTCCTACATTTGTTACTGTATAAGTACCGCCTTGAATATCGTCTGGTTTTAGCTTGTTGTCTCTTGCGCGTGCTGCTAAGTCATTTACAGCCTTTGTCATTCCAACTAGGTTGAGTTGATCTGCATTTTTAATAACGGGCACAATTAAATTAGCACCAGGCAAGGCCGCAGCCATACCAAGGTTTATGTTTTTACGCTTGATAATAGTATCACCGTCTAGGGCTATATTCATCATCGGATAATCTTTCAATGCTTTTGCAACGGCTTCCATAAATATAGGAGTGAATGTTAAATTCTCTCCTTCACGACTCATAAAAGCCGCTTTTACTTTTTTACGCCAGTTCCAAATATTAGTAACATCTGCTTCTATAAAAGATTGAACATGTGCACTAGTTTGAACGCTAGCAACCATGTGGTGGGCAATAATTTTACCCATGCGTGTCATCTCTATAATTTCATCACCTCCATTTACTGAAACAGGAGCAGCTTTTGCTACTGGAGCAGCTACTTTAGGTGTTGTTGATGTTGTTGGTACTGCACCTCTATTTTTAATATACACTAGCATGTTATTTTTAGTAACACGCCCATCTTTACCTGTTCCCTGCACGGTGTCTAACTCTGCTTGTGGAATATTTTCTTTTTGCGCCATTTTCTTCACCAATGGTGAGTAAAATCTATCTTCTGAACTAGCAACAGCAACTGGTGTGGCTATTGTATCTTTAGCTGCAGTAACGGTTGCGGCTACTGCGGCAACATCATTTATACTTGGAGTTGTCTCTGGAATCGTTGCAGTAGAAGCAGGGGCGGCATCATCTTTTATTTCAATAATAGCCATTGTCTGGCCAACTTGAACAACATCATCTGTGTTAAATAAAATTTCAACCAACACACCATCTACCTCACTAGGCACCTCACTATCTACTTTATCTGTAGCAATTTCTAGTACGGCTTCATCGGCTTCAATAGTGTCTCCAATATTTTTTAACCAATTGGTTACCGTAGCTTCGGCAACACTTTCGCCCATTTTAGGAAGTTTTAATTCAAATTTAGCCATAGTGGTTTGCTGTAAATAGCGTTTAGCGTTATAGACTGCGAAATTAAGAAATTTTTATAGGAAGTGATTTACTTTTTTTAAAAAACAAGCACATTTCCTTTTTGATCACTTTGGTCGCTTCCAAGAATAAAGTTACACATTGGTGGGCGTATTCTAAAATGATTACCCCTACCCTGTAATTGCTGCATGACAGTAAATATCTGTAGATAAGACATATATGCCCCGTCAAAAACAAATAGCGTGTCATCATACAATGTATCTTGAAATATACTTTTGGAAGCTGCCTTTACGGGAGTAACAAGTACTGCAGAAATTTTAGAAAATAAATCTAAATTGTCTGTCATAATAAAGCCAGCTTTTACCTTGTCATTTTTTTCGGGCAAAGCATTTGCACTTGAAGTACGAATCATTTTAAAACGAACGATTGCTTTCACAGCAGTATCCAACAAAAAATTGGATGTAAAATGTTTTGAATAAAAAATATTCATTGCACCGTAAAACCGTTTTAAATAAATCTTGTTTTTGGTAGTGCTCTCACCCTTATAATGTAAAGTCTTTGCTGTTCCTATATAATAATTCTTATATCCCGCTTTCTGCAGTTTATAAGACAAATCGATATCCTCACCATACATAAAATAATCTTCATCAAATCCATGCACCTCAGCATATACAGATCTTTTTAATAACATAAAAGCGCCTACTAAAACAGCGACACTTCCCTTGTTGTTTTGTGAAACATCATGAGCATAATATTTGTTTGGAAAACCAAGTAACTTTAAGGCAGAAACCATTGGTGTTGGTAGGTTTCTTTTACTTTCTGGCAAAAAACTCCCTGTGCCATCCATAAGGTAACAACCTAGAGCGCCCAAATTATCTAGAGATTCGGCATAGGATAATGCTTTTGTAAAAACATCTTCTGCAACAGCAGTATCTGGATTTAAAATACAAACATAGCTTCCCTTTGCAACCCCAACACCTTGGTTATTTGCAATACTAAAACCTACATTTTCTTTATTTTCAATAAGGGTTAGCCCTGGAAAGGTGTTTTTAACCATTGAGCAACTATCATCTGTAGAGTTATTATCTACAATAATAATTTCAGCATCAATGGCACGAGTGGCTTTTTGAACGCTAATTATACATTGTTCTAAAAAATAGCGAACATTGTAATTAAGAATAATGACCGAAAGTTTCAATAATCTAGTTGTTTTTCAAAGAATTCTCAAAAGGAATTCTGTTAACAATACTGCGTCCTAGGGTTACCTCGTCTGCGTATTCTAATTCATCACCTACAGAGATTCCTCTTGCAATGGTTGTTGTTGTTACTTGATAATCCTCAATTTGCTTAAAGATATAAAAATTGGTTGTATCTCCCTCCATTGTAGAGCTTAAAGCAAATATAAGTTCATCTACGCGTCCATCTTTCACCTTCTCAACCAAAGAATTTATTGTTAAATCTAAGGGACCAATACCATCCATAGGAGAAATTTTACCGCCCAGTACATGGTAATGCCCTCGGTATTGACTCGTAGCTTCAATAGCCATTACGTCTCTTATATCCTCAACAACACAAATTACTCTATCGGTTCGGTTTTGGCTTGCGCAAATTTCACATAATTTAGAATCACTTAGGTTATGGCAATTGCCGCAAAAATTAATTTCGCTCCTTAATTCAACCAAACTATGGGCTAAGAGCTCTATTTGTTGTTTTGGTTGCTTTAACATATGCAATACCAAACGTAGTGCAGTACGCTTGCCAATTCCAGGCAATTGTGACATTTCATTCACTGCGTTTTCAAGAAGTTTTGAAGAGAAATCCATAGTGCGAAAGATAAAAAAAAGCTTCGAAAAATCGTTTAATTATAGCGCTTATAAATAAAGATTATATCCCTTATTTTTTAATGATTTTTTAAAATTCATCTCGATGATATTTATCACAGCACCAAGAATATAAGTGAAATAGTAAAGGATTGCCTATTAAACTTTCATATTTTTACCCACAACCTATAATTTCAGGAACACTTTTATGCAACCACTTCACATACTTTTACTTATTGGCGGTTATTTTTCAATATTATTAGGAATATCTTACATTACTAATAGAGGAGGCAGCAATGCAGATTTCTTTAAAGCAGCAAAGCAATCACCCTGGTATTTAGTTGCCTTTGGAATGATTGGTGCATCTTTAAGTGGTGTTACTTTTATTTCTGTGCCAGGCGCTGTTGAGGCAGACAATTTTAATTATTTTCAAGTTGTTTTGGGCTATACTTTTGGATATGCCGTAATTGGGCTTGTACTTCTCCCACTCTACTATAAATTAAACCTCACCTCAATATATACGTATCTAGAAGGAAGGTTTGGATCTGCTTCTTATAAAACAGGAGCCTCCTTTTTCTTGCTCTCTAGAATCACTGGAGCGAGCTTTAGATTGTATTTGGTTGCTATTGTATTACAAGACCTAGTATTTAATGCAATGGGAGTACCGTTTTGGGTAACAGTAAGCATAACTATTTTACTTATCTGGCTATACACCTTTAAAAGCGGAATAAAAACCATTGTGTGGACAGACACCTTACAAACTTTATTTATGTTAATTGCTGTAGGTGTAGCTATCTATTATATAGCAGATGGACTAGGTGTTGGGGAGGATGGCATTATTAGTTTGATAGCCCAAAGCGACCTCTCACAAATTTTCTTCTTTGATGACTACAAGAGCAGTAATTACTTTTTCAAACAATTTATAAGCGGGATTTTTATTGCCATTGTAATGACAGGGTTGGATCAAGATATGATGCAAAAAAACTTGACGTGTCGCAACTTAAAAGATGCTCAAAAAAATATGTTTTGGTTTACAATTGTGCTCACTTTTGTAAATTTAATATTCTTAGGGCTAGGCCTATTACTTACTGTATATGCCCAACAAAACGGAATTGACGCACATAAAGACACGTTATTCTCTACCATAGCCATGAACGAAAATTTTGGTTGGGGCATCGGTGTTTTCTTCCTTCTTGGACTCATTGCAGCAGCCTATTCTAGTGCAGATAGCGCCCTTACTGCCCTCACCACATCCTTTAGTATTGATATTCTAGATATTGAAAAAAAACGCACGCCAGATGATCAAATCAAGGTGCGCAAAAAGGTACACATTGCAATGTCTATAGTGCTAATATTGGTTATAGTAAGTTTTAACTATCTTATTGGAGACGCCTCGGTAATTACCAAACTATTTGTGTTTACAGGGTACACCTATGGGCCATTATTGGGCTTATACGCCTTTGGATTATTCTCTAAACAAAGAGTAAAAGATCGCTTTGTACCTATTGTAGCTATTCTCACTCCTTTTGTTGGTTATGCCATTAGCCATTACAGTGCTGTTTGGTTTGGCTTTGAATTCGGTTTCTTTATATTGATATTAAATGGGATACTCACCTCTCTAGGACTCGTATTGATTCGTGCCCAACAAAACTAATGTACAGGCCACCTCATAGCCAATTTGATGCTCCTCTAAAAGCGAATAAAAATTAGGGTTTTCTGTTCCTGGATTAAAGATAACCCGGGTAGGTTTTAACGATAAAACATACTCATAATAGGCCTCTTGCCGTGTTGGACTGAGGTACAAAGTTACAGTATGAATCGCCGTAAACATCTCTTTTTCTTTTGTTATAGCTACATCTACAACAAGCCCTTCTTGCATGCCAATGGCGACAACTTTATGATTATGCTCGCGTAATTTATGAATCGCAATGTTTGAGTACCTATCTTCTTTAAGACTTGCACCAAGGACTAGTGTTTTGTTCATATTATAAATCTATGTGTAATTACAAGAATTGCAAATGTAACATGTTTAAAAACCAAGTGTCTGTTTTAAAAAATGGTATGTTACAAAAACGTTAAAAATATTTTTTATTGAAACACTTGGCAAATTTTTTCGTCTTTAATAAAAGTAGTACCTAATACATGTTATAATTATTTGGATTAGCCGTTCACAAAAATATATAAACGTTCATATTTAGGTTTGTTTAAGTGAAAGCGCCTCTCGAAAATCATTTTGAGAGGTGTTTTTTTATTAGGGTAGTATAACTACCATCTAATTAAAGCACTTCCCCAAGTAAAACCGCTCCCAAAAGCGGCTAAAACGACAAGATCACCATCGTTAATCTTCCCTGCTTCCCATGCTTCAGACAAGGCAATAGGAATAGAGGCAGCAGTAGTATTCCCGTATTTCTGTATGTTATTAAAAACCTTCTCATCTGGCAAGCGCATTTTTTTTTGTATAAATTGAGAGATACGCAAATTGGCTTGATGTGGTATTAACATGTCTATATCTTCTGTACTTAGTTTATTAGCCTCTAAGCCCTCTTGTATCACTTCACTAAAACGCACTACGGCATGTTTAAAAACAAACTGCCCATTCATGTAAGGATAATAAGGAATGTTTTCTTGAGGATTTTGTGCTATTAATTCTGGCACCCAATGTCCTGTACTAGGTCCTTGAAGCATGAGTTCATCTTTATGTTTTCCCTCACTGTGCAGGTGTGTGGAGAGAATTCCTCCTGTACCTGTTTCATTTCTTGACACCACTACGGCGCCAGCTCCATCTCCAAAAATAACAGAAACACCACGACCTCTTGAAGAGAAATCTAGCCCTCCGCTATGGTTCTCACTACCAACAACTAGCACATTAGAGTACATACCAGTCTTAATAAATTGATCTGCTACCGATAATGAGTACACAAACCCACTACATTGATTACGAACATCTAGTGCAGGAACCGTTTTCATCTCCAATAATTCTTGAAGCTGCACGCCTCCTCCAGGAAAGTACATATCTGGACTTAGCGTAGCAAAAATAATCATATCTACATCATCTGCAGAGACCCCGGCCCGATTTAAGGCAACTCTAGCCGCTTTAGCCCCCATAATTGAGGTATTGTTTCCATCACCTTTTTAATGTGTCTGCGTTCTTGTATACCTGTACGTTCTTGAATCCAGGCATCATTGGTATCCATCACCTTAGAAAGATCATCATTGGTTACTATATTTTCTGGCACATAATGACCAACTCCTGTAATTTTTGAACTAAACATATATATTAGGTTTAAAGTTGGATACAAGATAGGTATTTAATGATTTTCTATCTTTATTAAAACACTATTTTAATCTGTAAACACACCTTCTTAAAAATAGTATTATTAAGAAGCTATCAAGCTAGTTTTACTACATTTGTTTCTCTTATGCTTAAATACGTTATCAATAAAATAATCTAACCCCTTTTAAGATGAAAAAACATATCCTATCTATCTTACTAATTACTTTATTATGTGGAGGATGCAAAAACAAAGTACTTAACATTTCAGAAACCATAGCAGACGACGGCTTTGAGCCTATGTTAAAAGCCTATTATGAAGAAGGACTATTGCTAGATCCAATTAAAGCTACCACTAGTGGTGACAAAAGATACAATGATCAATTTACAAATGCTTTATCGATAGCACATATCAAAAAACAAAAAGAATATTACATCAAATATTTAGAAAAGGTAAATAGCTACGATATGGCAAAACTCACAGAGCCGCAACAAATGAGTCAAGCTATTTTACAGTGGGAGTGTGAACGAAATCTAGAACGCTTAGGCTTTAAAAACCATGCTTATTTCCCTATTGATCAAATGTGGTCACCAAATTTATTTTTCGGACAATTAGCCAGTGGTGCTAGCGCACAACCTTTTGAAACGGTTGCTGATTACATAAAATGGATGCAACGTGTTGACGGGTATCTTAATTGGTTGGTTAATGCCGCTAGCAATATGCAAGAAGGCATACAGGAAGGCTATGTCTTACCTAAAGCATTAATAAAAAAAGTAATCCCACAATTGGCAGAGATGACAAACCCAGTGTTAGAAGAGCATCTGTTTTATAGCCCAATTAAAAATATGCCTGCTGCTTTTTCTGAAAAAAACAAAAAACAGCTAACACAACAGTATAGTGATATGATTATAAACAAGGTAATCCCTAGCTACCAAATCGTTCATGATTTTGTAGCAGGAGAGTATTTAAAGGCTGGTAGAGAAAGCTCGGGTATTGACGCCATACCAAATGGCGGGGAGTACTATAACCATCAAATAAAGCTTTACACTACCACAAGGATGACAGCAGAGGAAATTCATAGGCTAGGATTAAGTGAGGTTGCAAGAATATTATCTGAAATGGAAACCGTTAAAAATGAGATTGGCTTTAAAGGAGACTTGAAAGCATTTTTTAATGATATAAGAAGCAACCCCAAACTAATGCCTTTTAAGAGTCCCGAAGAAGTAATTGCAAATTTCAATGCCATACACTCAACGATGAAGCCACAGCTTGAAAAGTTATTTGACATGACACCAAAAACACCTTTTGAAGTACGACAAACAGAAGCTTTTAGAGGGAATTCTGCGAGTGCTGAGTACAACCCAGGATCACTAGATGGTACACGGCCAGGTATTTTTTACACGCCCATACCAGATGCAACAAAATACAATACCTATAGTGATGAATCATTGTTTTTACACGAGGCAATTCCAGGGCATCATTATCAAATATCCTTGACCCAGGAAAATGAAGATCTATCAGATTTTAGAAAAACGCTATGGTACAGCGGCTATGGTGAAGGTTGGGCGCTGTACTGTGAGTCTTTAGGAAAAGAATTAGGGCTTTACACAGACCCATACCAATACTTTGGTATGCTAGGTGCAGAGATGCATAGAGCAATAAGACTGGTAGTAGACACAGGAATGCATACAAAGGGATGGAGTCGTGAAAAAGCGATTCAATACTCTATGGATAATGAAGCAGAACCTAAGGCAGGTATTATTAGTGAGATTGAACGGTACATGGCAAATCCTGGACAGGCACTATCTTATAAAATTGGGCAGCTAAAATTACAGGAATTAAGAGCTAAGGCTAAGAAAGAAATGGGCAATAGCTTTGATATACGCCAATTTCATAACCAAATTCTAGAAACAGGATGTGTGCCATTAGCACTGCTTGAAGATAAAATTGATCGTTGGATTGCGAGCAGCAAATAGGATTTTCCTGAAATTTTAAAATTTCAATCAAATTAGTAGCTTAAATTATTGCTACATTATAAAAAAGAGGTATTTTTGCAGCCAATTAATTTAACCTCTGGCGATATACGTGAATGTTACTTTATATTAACATTATAAATTAATACTATGGAATCGTTAATTAAATTTGTACAAGACGAATTTGTTACAAAAAAAGACTTCCCAGATTTTTCGGCGGGTGATACTATAACAGTATTCTACGAAATTCGTGAAGGTGAAAAAACAAGAACGCAGTTTTTTAGAGGTGTAGTTATCCAAGTAAAAGGTACTGGATTATTAAAAACCTTTACCATTAGAAAAATGTCTGGTACTGTTGGTGTAGAACGTATCTTCCCAGTAAATATGCCAGCTTTACAGAAAGTTGAGATCAACAAAAAAGGTGCTGTACGTAGAAAACGTATTTACTACTTTAGAGGTCTTACTGGTAAAAAAGCAAGAATCAAAGAGAAGAGATACTAGTCTCCAATCAAAAACCATACAAAAGCGGCTCATTAGAGCCGCTTTTTTTATGAACAAAAGTTAATAACCCCTGTTCATAACAGGTTGAAAACTAATCTATTAAATGGCGTTCTCTCGTGTTTTTATCTATTATATTTGATATAGTAGAATAGTAACTGCTATTTATATATAAAAAAACGTTCTTTCTTATTGCTGCTTCTTAATTGTTGAGGACTCCCTTCAAAAAGGGTAGAGACAATATAAAAAAGCAGTAGGTGTATTTGTTTTGCTGGTATCATAGAATACAATATGTATTGATTGCTTAAAAAAACAAAACACTATTTGTAAAATAAACTGTAATAAAGACCTAAAAATCATGTTGCAATAATTTATTTTACACAAAGCCATGCCAATGTAGCAATACAATGACATGGCTTTTTTCTTTTTCATTACCATATAATCAATTTGAAGCGCTAAAAATATCAGTCTTATAAAATTTTAGTGTTAAAAACAGCACATTAGCAATACAAGAGAGGATCACTACATTAAGGCCCTGCTCCCTTTTAAAAGGCTAGTCAAATCTGTATATTTGCAATCCTAAAAAAAAATGTAATTCGATGACAAAAACAGCAAAAATCATATATACAAAAACAGATGAAGCGCCTTTCTTGGCTACATATTCTTTTTTACCCATTGTTAAATCATTTACTGCACCTTCAAACATTGTCATAGAAACTAGAGATATTTCTCTAGCCGCTAGAATACTAGCAAATTTTCCGCAGTATTTAACCCAGGACCAACGTGTTAATGACGCACTAGTAGAATTAGGTGAATTGGCTAAAAGCCCTGATGCCAATATTATTAAGCTGCCAAATATTAGCGCTTCGGTACCACAGCTTATTGCTGCTATTGAAGAATTACAAGCTAAAGGTTTTGCAGTTCCTAGCTTCCCAGATGAAGCCACTACCCCACAAGACAAACAAACCATAGCGACATATAACAAGATTAAGGGAAGTGCTGTAAATCCTGTTCTACGAGAAGGAAATAGTGATCGTCGGGCACCTAAGGCTGTAAAAAACTACGCAAAGAAAAACCCACACCGTATGGGATCCTGGTCTTCGGGTTCTAAGACGCATGTTTCCACTATGAGTGAAGGTGATTTTAGAAACAATGAAAAATCTGTTACCATAGCTAAACCAACAAGCGTTAACATTGAATTAACAGACACGGCAGGAAACAAACATATCTTAAAAGATAACATTTCTATATTGGCTGGAGAAATCATTGATGCAACAGTGATGAACAAAAAAGCATTGCTTTCTTTCTTACAAGACCAGGTAAAAGATGCTACAGAAAAAGGGGTACTACTATCGCTACACATGAAAGCCACTATGATGAAAGTAAGTGACCCAATCATCTTTGGACATGCAGTAGAAGTGTACTTTGCAGAATTATTTGAGAAACATGCTGCAGAGTTTAAAAAAATTGGAGTAGATGTTCGTAATGGATTTGGTGACCTAACTGGAAAAATAGACGAATTACCTGCAAATAAAGCTCTAGAGATTAAAGCAGACATCAACAAAATCATGAACAGCCAAGCAGATCTAGCTATGGTAAATAGTGATAAAGGAATTACCAACCTACATGTGCCTAGTGATGTTATTATTGACGCCTCTATGCCAGCTATGATAAGAACTTCTGGACAAATGTGGAATGCAAAAGGAGAACAACAGGATACCAAAGCTATTATCCCAGATAGTAGCTATGCTCCTTTATACCAAGCTACCATAGATTTTTGTATAGAAAACGGTGCTTTTGACCCAACTACCATGGGTACAGTTCCTAATGTTGGTTTAATGGCTCAAAAAGCAGAAGAATACGGTTCTCATGATAAAACCTTTGAAATCTCTAGGGCTGGAACCGTTAGGGTAATAGACTCCTCTGGAAACACACTAATCTCTCATGAGGTGGAGCAAGGTGATATTTGGAGAATGTGCCAAGTAAAAGATTTACCAATTCAAGATTGGGTAAAATTAGCAGTGTCAAGAGGTCGTGCTACAAAATGGCCCGTTATTTTCTGGTTAGATGAGGACAGGGCTCATGATGCCGAATTAATTAAAAAGGTGCACACCTATTTAAAAGATCATGATACTAGTGGTTTAGACATTAAAATATTATCTACAGAAAAAGCAACACACTACACCCTTGCTAGAGTTAAAAATGGCGAGGACACTATTTCTGTAACTGGAAATGTATTGCGTGATTACTTAACAGACCTCTTCCCTATTCTTGAACTGGGTACGAGTGCAAAAATGCTATCTATAGTGCCTTTAATGAACGGTGGTGGACTTTTTGAAACAGGTGCAGGTGGATCTGCTCCAAAACATGTGCAACAATTTGTTGAACAAGGGCATTTGCGTTGGGATTCTTTAGGTGAGTTTTTAGCCCTTGCCGTTTCATTAGAACACTTAGGGTCAACGCATCATAATAACAAAGCAATTATTTTATCTGAAACCTTAGATGCAGCCACAGAAAAACTACTAGAAAACAATCAAGGACCATCTAGAAAAGTACACGAATTAGATAACCGCGGAAGTCATTTCTATTTAGCAATGTACTGGGCACAGGCGTTATCAAACCAAAACAAAGATCAATCGCTTCAAGAACGTTTTAAAACCGTGTATGACGCCTTAAAAACAAACAAAGATGTTATTTTAAAAGAGCTGTTGGCTGCCCAAGGAATGGCAGTAGACATTGGAGGATATTACGAGCCAACCCAAGACTTGGTTAATAAGCAAATGAGACCAAGTGTTACATTTAATAATATCCTTGAAAAGGTAAAATAATTAAACTTTCGTTAAAGCCTTTAGATACCTAATCTAAAGGCTTTATTTTTGTTAAAAATCTAACTTTGAAAAACAAACTTACCCTACTCTTTCTGCTTGCAAGCTTTGCAATGATGGCGCAAGAGAAATTTACATTAAGTGGCACCATTTCTGAAGCACAATCTGGCGAGACCATGATTGGTGTTAATGTGCTCATACCTTCATTACAAACTGGAGTAATTACCAATGAATATGGTTTTTATTCTATCACCTTACCAAAAGGAAGTCACCAGATTATCTATACAAGTCTTGGCTTTGGAGAATTCAAAGAGACAATACTGCTCAAGGCCTCAATAAACAAAAACGTAACACTGTTTGAAAGTACAGAATTGTTAGACGTGGTTATCCTTGAAACGGATGTTGAAAAAACAAACATTAGAACCCCTCAAATGAGTGCAACTACACTCAAAGCAAATACAATAAAAAGAATTCCTGTAGTGTTAGGAGAAGCAGATGTCATCAAAGCCATTACATTACTACCAGGTGTTACAAATGCAGGTGAAGGAGCCAGTGGCTTTAATGTAAGAGGTGGAGCATCAGATCAAAACCTCGTATTATTAGATGAAGCTACACTTTATAATTCATCTCATTTATTTGGATTTTTCTCTGTATTTAATCCAGATGCAATAAAAGATTTAACCCTTTATAAAGGGGGTATTCCTGCCAGGTATGGTGGCCGTATTTCATCTGTATTAGATATCTACCAAAAAGATGGTAATAAACGTAAATATGTTGCCACAGGAGGCATTGGGCTATTGGCAAGCAGATTACTTATAGAAGGACCCATTTTAAAAGACAAGGCATCGTTTTTAATAGGTGGTAGAAGTACTTACGCGCATTTATTTATACCACTTGTTGACCCTGGCAATAATAACGTTGCTTATTTCTATGATTTAAACACAAAACTAAGCTACGATCTAGACAATGAAAACAAATTATTCTTATCTGGTTATTTTGGTAGAGACACCTTTAACCTAGGTGAAATTTTTGGAAACACTTTTGGAAACACGACAGTTAATCTACGATGGAACCATTTATTTAATAGCAAATTATTTAGCAACCTCTCTTTAATATATTCAGACTATTACTACGGCCTGGAATTAAAGTTTGCAGAATTTCAATTTGACAGCGGAATCAGAAATTTCAACTTAAAGTATGATTTTACCAATTATGTTTCAGACAAGGTGAAATTACAATTTGGTTTCAATAGTATTTATTATAAATTCAATCCTGGAGAGGTAAGTCCAACATCTGGCACTAGCGGGATTAACTACAGAAAACTCACTGACAAGTATGCTTTTGAAAATGCAGTCTATATCGACGGAAATTTTAAAGTTTCAGAAAAGTTAAACATTCAAGCAGGACTTCGTTTATCGAGCTTTACCAGGCTAGGACAAGAATCTATAAATGTATACGCCAATAACAACCCTATTATTTATAATGAAGCTATTGATGTGTATCAAAAAGCAAGCCCTATAGATACCATATCTATTTCTAGGGGTTCTTCTATAAAGTCATTCTTTAATCTAGAACCTAGAATTTCTGCAGCGTATCAAATTTCAGAAACATCTTCTGTAAAAGCAAGTTATAATAGAACAGCACAGTATATCCATTTAATAAGCAATACGTCCTCTCCTACCCCTTTTGATATATATGCACCTAGTGGTCAATTTATTGAACCTCAATTGGGCGATCAAGTGGCTGTTGGGTATTTTAAAGCCTTTGAAAACTTTTCCCTCGAAGCAGAGGCTTACTATAAAGAAGTCCAAAACCGTATAGACTACGTTGATGATGCAGATTTAATTGCAAACGAAGCAATAGAACAGGTAGTTTTAAATGGAGAAGCAAGAGCATATGGTCTGGAATTCTTAGTTAGAAAAACCAAAGGGAAACTTAAGGGTTGGGTTTCATACACGCTTTCAAAATCTGAACAAAGAACACCAGGAAGAACAGCAATAGAAACAGGTATTAACAGTGGAAAATGGTATAATACTGCTTGGGACAGAACACATGATTTCTCAATAACGACTCAATATGAACTAAGTAAAAGATGGTTTTTAGGAGCTAATTTTATTTATCAAACAGGGCGGCCTAGCACATTTCCTCTAGGACAATATGAATATCAAGGACAAATCGTTCCTGTTTATGAAGCAAGAAATGCTAGTAGGTTAGCACATTTTCACCATTTGGATATTTCAGCAACATGGAACCTAAATCATAAAAACAAAAAACGCTGGAATGACGAGTTAGTTTTTAGTATATACAATGTGTATAATAGAAAAAATGCAGCTTCGGTTTCATTTAGAAAAAACACAGATACTGGAAACAATGAAGCTATTAGGCTTTCTATATTTGGTATTATTCCAGCAATTACTTACAATTTTAAATTTTAAGCAATGAAAAACAACATCCTTATCCTTCTAGTATCATTCTTATTAATTTCTTGTGAAGATGTTATAGATATTGATTTACAAAACAGCGAGCCAAAATTAGTAATAGAAGCCACTATTAATGTTCTTGAAGATGGTGCTTCTACAGCGGTAGTAATACTCTCAGAAACAGCTCCCTTTTACAATAATATAATACCCCCGGTTACAGATGCATTTGTAAGTATTACATCGAGTGCTGGTGAGATATTTGATTTTAACCATGTTGAAAATGGATATTACACAGCAGACCTTACACCTGCTATAGGAGTAACCTATAGCCTAGAGGTTATTTATAAAGAAGAAGTTTATACGGCTACAGAAGCACTCTACACAGTACCTGAAATTGAAGAGGTGGTACAGGATAATGAAAGTGGTTTTGGTGGTGATCAAATTGAGCTAAAAGCATTTTTTACAGATCCTGCTGGAGTTCAAAATTATTATTTAAGTGAAGCTCTTTCTATACGTGGTAATAAAAGAGATACATTTAATGATGAGTTTTTTGATGGAAACAGAGTAAATGATTTCTATCTTGTAGATGAACTAAAAATTGGAGATATCGTAACCTTTAATCTTTTTGGAGTAAACGAGAATTTCTTTGACTTTATGATTGTTATTTTACAACAAACTGATGATGGTGGAGGCGGTCCTTTTGAGACCCAGCCTGCAACTGTACGTGGTAATATAGTAAATCAAACAAATCGAGATAATTTCCCATTAGGGTATTTTAGAATTTCTGAAAAATCAACAATTGTATATACAGTTCAATAATTAAAAAACAATATAGCTCAAATGAGTTTCAAAAAAACAACAGAAGCAACATCACATTATGATCATCTAGAAAAGATGACCCCTGTTGAGTTATTGAAAAATATAAATGCAGAAGATAGTAAAGTACCCCAAGCTGTTGAGAAAGCAATTCCACAAATTGAGGCTCTTACAAGTAAAGTTGTTGCTTGTTTAAAACTTGGGGGTCGACTGTTTTATATGGGTGCTGGCACGAGTGGAAGACTAGGTGTTGTAGATGCTAGCGAGATTCCACCTACTTTTGGGATGGATCATGGTGTTGTTATAGGCTTAATAGCAGGTGGAGATACTGCAATACGCAAGGCAGTAGAATTTGCAGAAGATGACAAAACACAAGGATGGAAGGATTTAAAAGAGCATCAAATTGGCATTAACGACATTGTAATAGGCATAGCTGCTTCTGGAACAACCCCTTATGTTATTGGCGCACTAGAAAAATGCAATACACTTAATATTGCCACGGGTTGTATAACCTGTAATGAAGAAAGCCCTTTGGCATTAACAGCAAAATATCCTGTAGTAGCTGTAGTAGGTCCAGAATTTGTTACTGGCAGCTCTAGAATGAAAGCGGGTACTGCACAAAAACTTATTTTGAATATGATTTCTACAGCAACCATGATACAACTAGGTCGTGTAGAGGGAAACAAAATGGTAGACATGCACCTTAGCAACAACAAACTTGTAGCTAGAGGAGAGAAAATGCTTGTAGATAGACTTAAGATTTCGGCTATTGAAGCTACTGCTTTATTAAATAAATACAGAAGTGTGAGAAACGCAATTAAAAACTATAGCCATGAGTAAAGAACATACAGATGTTAATTTGCTTAGAAAAGGGATAAAGTACCTAGCCATTGCGTTACCATTACTTTTTCTTAGCCCTTATCTAATTACTATTGCTTTTTTAAATAAGCAAACTATGATGCTCTATGTATTCTTTATAATTGGTCTTATTGCTGGTATTGGCGCGGTATACCTTCTGTTTAAGGGAATAAACACTATAATGAAATCAATATTCTAACCCTTGGTTGTGCGTAGTTATTAGATACCACCCTTATAGCGGTGGTTTTTTTATGTGTTTTTTGTTGGTTTATAGCCTCAAAATATTGGTTGATTTTATTGCAAAAAAAAAGATCCAATCAAATAAATGATTGGATCTTAAAGAAGGCGGCGAC
>MDTF01014531.1_pt1 | contig 21464 bp, 22 predicted proteins | sample 811191 | NCBI WGS metagenome assembly MDTF01 (sample SAMN05326649, study PRJNA326480) | marine metagenome | isolation source: seawater | place: Southern Ocean | collected 2011
GGAAGTTATAAACATTCAACACTTAAAGACATTAAAGTGAACCCTTTAGAAAACACTCTTTCTTTAAAAATTTTAATACCAGCAACAAACAAAACCAAAGATCAAAGTGTTTGACTGAAATAATCAGAAAGTAATTGATGATTGATCAAAAAATTTATACAAAAAACTTCTAATTACATCAAAGAAAAGACTCACATATATAAGGTGACAATTCTTAAAAATGCTGCTAATTTATAAATAAGCCGTATTAAAGTTAAAAATAATATCCTTTTTTGAAGAAATAAAAAAAATAGAACACAAAGCACAAACTCTTTTAACCAATAAACTTATAATTAAAACCTAATGAAGACTGAAAAAAGTGCACTAAAAATCCTAATTAGCTTTTTTAGGTGCTTTCTTTTTCTTTCTTTTCTTCATTTTCGCAAACATCTTCTTGTATTTTTCTACATCGATTACTGCTTTTCTTTCTGAGATAATTTGCTGAAAATCGAAATTGAGTTTTGAATTTTGCATTTTTAGAACATCATCTTGAAATGCACGTTGTAAAATATCCTCTATTAAAAAATCCTCATTAATGGTTTCTGGATGATATTCGTCTTTTAAAGAAAGTTTAAAAATGTTTGCTGTTGTGTTGTACCAAAATGCGTTCCAACCACTTCTTAATCCTTTTATATTATTAAAAGCCGTTTTCCCTGTTTGACGATGAATTAGCTTGATTAATATACGACCTTCAGTTTTAGTCATTTTTTTTATTTGATCCGTAAACTCGCCTTCTATATATTTCTGAATTAGTCTTGTGTATTTTTTACGTTTACTCTTAGATTTAATTTTCGCCAATCTATTGTTTAATGTATCTAATCTTTCTGACGCCAACTTCGCGAAGGGATATGCTTTGAATACTTTTCTACGGAACCATAAATAGTAACGAACATCTACTTTAGAATTAAATTTCTGTTTCGGAATGATTGAAAATTCATTTAAATTAATAGTTAAAGTATCTCCTGGCCTTACAAAAACATAATCTTCTATATTTTTTGGCAAAGAATCTTTTTCTCTTTTTTGGGCAAAAACCAAAAAAGAGCTTATCATTATATATATGTATAATAGTTTTTTCAAATTCTTTTTATTTGACAACATAGAAACATCAGTTTATTTTAGAATCTAATGAATCTTATCAATAAAATCTTGCTCTGATATTATTGCTATTCCTAAATCTTGGGCTTTTGTTAATTTCGATGGTCCCATATTATCTCCTGCAACTATATAATTTGTCTTTTTAGATATTGACGAACTTACTTTACCGCCATTATCTTCAATGGCCTTCTTTAGTTCATTTCTACTCATTTGATAAAAAACACCAGAAACCACAAATATCTGCCCTTGTAACAACTCCGTTTGGTTTTCTAAACTTTCCACTGAAACTTGTAATTGAACTCCGGCAACCTTTAAACGATCTATTAATTGGATATTTCCTAAATCTGACGAAAAATCGAGAATGCTTTGTGCAATTCTATCTCCTATTTCATCTACAGAAATTAAAGTTTCGAAATCTGCCGCCATTAAAAATTCGATTGATTTAAAATGTTTCGCCAATTTCTTAGCTACAGTTTCACCTACAAAACGAATTCCGAGGGCAAATAATACTTTTTCAAATGGAATTTCTTTTGACTTGATAATTCCATCAATCATATTTTGAGCAGATTTTTCTGCCATTCTTTCTAACGGAATTACTTGCTCAACAGTTAAGTTGTATAAATCTGCATAGTTTTGAATGAGACCTTCTTTGCGTAATAAATCTACAGTTTCTCCTCCTAAGCCATCAATATCCATCGCTTTCCTAGAAATATAATGCTGAATTCTTCCTGTAATTTGTGGCGCACAACCAAATTCGTTCGGACAATAATGTTTTGCGTCACCTTTTGACCTTATAAGTTCTGTATTACATTCAGGACAGTTAGTTGCATATTTTGTTGGAATAGAATTTTCTAGCCGTTTTATAAAATCGATTGCAATAATTTTAGGAATGATTTCCCCTCCTTTTTCTACAAAAACGGTATCATTAATTCTAATGTCTAATTTTTCTATTTGATCTGCATTGTGCAATGATGCTCTTTTTACAGTCGTTCCTGCTAATTGCACAGGTTCTAAATTTGCAACAGGTGTAATTGCACCTGTTCTACCCACTTGATAAGTAATTTCATTTAAAACCGTAGAGACTTGTTCTGCTTTAAACTTATATGCAATTGCCCATCTTGGCGCTTTAGCAGTATAACCTAATTCTTCTTGCTGTTGTAAATTGTTCACTTTTACAACAACTCCATCAGTTTCGTAGGGTAAATCGTGTCTTTTAGCATCCCAATTATTTACGAAATCGAAAACTTCATCAATAGATTTTGCTAAAGTGATGGTTTTAGGAACTTTGAATCCGACTTTACTTGCAGTTGACAAACTCTCAAAATGAGTTTTATATTTACGTTCTTCAGTTACAACTTGATACAACAAACAATCTAAAGGTCGTTTTGCAACTTCTGTACTGTCTTGTAATTTTAAACTTCCGCTTGCAGTATTTCTTGGGTTTCTATATTCATCTTCTCCATTTGCAAGGCGCTCTTCATTCATTTTATTAAAACCATCTATGGGTAAAATGATTTCTCCTCGCATTTCGAAATCCGTAACGAAGTCATCCTTTAATGATAAAGGAATAGACAAAATTGTTTTTATATTATTCGTAACATCATCGCCTTGAAAACCATCTCCACGAGTTACTGCCTTTATAAATTGTCCGTTTTCGTAAGTTAAATTAATGGAAGCTCCGTCAAATTTCAACTCACAAGAATATTCAGTTTCTGTTGTACCTAAAACTTTTTGAACTCGTTTTTCCCAATCTAATAAATCTTCTTTAGAGTAAGAATTATCTAAAGAATACATTCTATTTTTATGCGTAACTGTTTCAAAATTTTTGGTGACAGTTCCTCCTACTCTTTGGGTTGGTGAATTTGCATTAAAGAACTCAGGATTTTCTGTTTCTAATTTATCTAACTCTTTAAGTTTACTATCGAATTCAAAATCTGAAATTGAAGTAGTATCTAACACATAGTAATTATAATTATGTGTATTTAACTCGTCGCGAAGTAAAATTATTTTTTCTTGAACAGTCATAATATATCTATAGAAAAACTTGTTTTTAGTAATAAAAAAATGTAGTTTAAATTTACATTCAAAAATGAATATAATAAATGAAATACGCTATAAAAATACATAAAATTTCTACAGTTGATGAACTTCCTGATGCTTGGAATGTTCCCGATTACAAACAACTTTTAATACGGTTTGATTTACCGGATACCGAAAGTAGTGATATTCTAGAATTACAAGAACTTTTATTTATGGCAATTGCTGAATTTGAGCCTAATGAGGCTGCTGCCATTCTTTTAGATTATAAACTTTCTGAGTTTTTAAGTGAAGGCCAAATTGATCAATTATCTCATGAAATGTTGTCGGACAGAATCTCTGAAGAATACCCGAAAATAGAATTACACAAAGATTTATTTTTGATAAATCAACTTTTATATAAAGCGTATAACGGTAAGTTTTTGAATACAGAAGCTACTATTATAGAATTTGATATTACAGCTCTGGGAAATTCAGATAAAAATATTACAAAAGAAATTGCATTAAAATCTTTCGTAAAAAATTTGGACAGTCATAATATCATTATTCGTTTGTTTGGAGATCAATTAAACGCAATTGAAGCTTTTAAAGAAGCAAATGATATTATTTGGGATTTACAAAAAGAAGAAAACTCTTATAAGATAATTACTTCTGATTATTGGATGGGTAAAACCGAATTTTTAGCTGGTGAATTTGAAGCTAATATTGTCTTTTTTGACCAACAATAAAACTTATTCTTTTATTGTTCCAGAAAGATGGTTAATTTTTGGATTGATAGGATTTCCAGAAGAACGCCTAAATGAAACCACCTGACCCACATGCCAAATAGCATCTGCAATTGGACCATTTATAACATTCCAAAAAGGAAGTTCTTTTGCTCCAAAAATCATCTTATATTGTGAAATATCGTTACTAACTCTTAAAATTTTACTTGCTTGATGTAAATTTTCTAGCGTTTTTTTTCTTTTTTCTACAAACGTCATTTCTGGCTGTTTCTGTCCATTTTTAACTTTTAATGTAGCGTTTAAGATTACTTGCGATAACCCTAAAATATGATTTATCGTTTCTTCGGAACTTCTTGCTGCTGCATTTGGTTTATAAACCAAGTCTATTTCTTTTAATCCTTCTGTCGTCCAATAATATCTAAATCCTAAACCATCGATTAATCTACTTGCAGTTGTTCCTGGAGTATATTCGTTTGCAGCTATTGGAATTTCGGAATATGGAAGTTTTTCTTGAGAATTTAGCGTGAAATTGGTTACTAGAATTAGTATAAAAACAAAGTTTTTCATTATAAATAAATTTCAATAAAAATAGTAAAAACTATAATTGAAACAACAATTTGTTTTTAAAAAACCACATAAAAATAAAGGAAGTATCAGCTTTACTTAAAATAGGCAAACAAGTATAGCTCTGACTGAACGGATGTTTGAGCTCTTTTGTGAAGCATAAATAAAAAGCGAGTAGTGAAAGCAGAAAATAGCTTCTAAAAAAAAGAAACCCAAAACAATAATATGTTTTGGGTTTAGATATATAAATTGATGATATCTGTTTTCTAATAATACGTGAAACGTCTAACTTTTGCAATGTGTTTTGCCAAACGCATTACTTGATGAGAATACCCATATTCATTATCGTACCAAACATAAATTACAATAGTTTCTTTATCTGTTATGGTTGACGTACTATCGAAAATTGAAGGTGCTGTTGTACCAATTATATCTGAAGAAACTAATTCAGTATCTAAAGAATATTTAATTTGCTCTACCAAGTCTCCTTCTAAAGCATACTTTTTCATTATAGAATTTATTGCGTCTGTTGTAACAGGAACTCTTAATTGCAAGCTTAAAATAGCTAAAGATCCATTTGGCACAGGAACTCTAATTGCATTTGATGTTAGCTTTCCTTCTAATTCGGGTATTGCTTTTGCTACTGCTTTGCCCGCACCAGTTTCTGTAATAACCATATTTAAAGCTGCTGCTCTTCCTCTTCTGTGTTTATCATGCATATTGTCTACCAAATTTTGATCATTTGTGTAAGCATGAATCGTTTCTAAATGTCCTTTTTTAATTCCAAAATTATCTTCTAAAACTTTTAAAACGGGTGTAATTGCATTGGTTGTACAAGATGCTGCAGAAAAAATATCTACAGTATCTGGATTGTGCTGTTTATGATTTACACCATGTACAATATTTGGAATTCCTTTTCCTGGAGCTGTTAATAAAACCTTGCTTGCTCCTTTTGATTTTAAATGTCTACTTAATGCAACATCATCTCTAAAAGCACCAGTATTATCAATAATTAAAGCGTCATTAATATTATATGCGGTATAATCGATGTCTTCAGGATTCTTTGCCGAAATCACAAAAACAGTCGTACCATTTATAATTAATGCTTTATTTTCTATGTCTGTTTGTACTGTTCCTAGAAAATCTCCGTGGACAGAATCTATACTTAATAATGAGGCTCTTTTTTCTAAAACAGATTGTGTAATTTCTCCACGAGTTACAATTGCTCTTAACCTTAATTGAGAACCTTTACCCATCTTAGTCATTAATTCTCTTGCTAATAAACGACCTATTCTACCAAAACCATACAAAACAACATCTTTAGGTATAATGTCTTTAAAGTCTGTAACATTTTTTAATTGCTTTTTAACAAAGGAAACTTTGTCTACACATTCTATTGGGCTTAAATAACATTCATACGCTAATTTACCAATATCTAATTTTGATGATGGTAAATCTATTTGCTGTATTGCTTTTGCAATACTTAAAGCATCTAAAATTGTAATTGGTTTATTTACAAATTCTTTAGCGTAATTAATTAGATTTAAAACTTCACTAGCTCTTTTATCTACTAATTGATTTCTAAACAAGACTAATTCTATAGATTTATCATACCATAAATCGTTTACAATATTAATAAACTCTACAGTTGCTCTTCTTGTTTTTGCTTGTGATGCAACTTCTTTTTCGTAATCTAAATTTGTTGACATAGTTGTGTTACTATTTTTTTTTAATAAGTGCAAAAGTATTTCTTTTTTTGAAGATACGAAATCGATTTCGTTAAAAGTTTTTAACGCCAAAAAAAATCCTAATAAAATATCAGAATTTTTAATTTTAATTTTTATTTACCTGAAACGAAGTCTTTCCTTTTCTCCATCCGTATTTATCATTTCAATCACTATAGAAGATCTGCTTTGCGCAACACTTTCTAACATTATTAAAGCCTGATCTGCCGTTTCTATTTCTTGATCATTAATTTTTGTAATAATAAAATTCTTTAAACTGTCTTTAGATTCTCTTTCGCCAGTATTAACGATCCTAACTCCGTTTTTAATATTATTCTTTTTTAATTCCTCTTTTGATACATCTTTCAGTTCCCAATTAAATGCTTTGGAAATAAAACTTTTTATTTTCTTACTTAATTTTACACTTTTAGTTAGAAGTTTGCCTTTTCTATCTACGGTAATATTTACAAATTCTCCTGGTCTTTTTGCTGATAGCTGACCTCTTAATTCAGAAAATTTTGTGATTTTTATATTATCTACTCTTACAATTACATCCTCTTTTTGTAAACCTGCATCCGCAGCACCTTGCCCTTTTTCAACTCCAACAATTCTTACACCAGCAAATCTATCACTATCAACAGGTGAAAAACGAATACCAATTACAGCTTCTTGTACTACTCCATATTCTAATAAATCGTCTATAATCTTCTTTGCAATGTTAGATGGAACAGCAAATGAATACCCAACAAAAGAACCTGTTTTTGATGAAATTGCAGTATTGATTCCTACTAACTCTCCTCTTGTATTTACCAAAGCACCTCCACTATTTCCTGGATTTACAGCTGCATCTGTTTGTATAAAAGAATCAATTGATGTATTGCCTTCTAAATCTCTTCCTTTAGCACTAACAATTCCTGCAGTTACTGTAGATGTTAAGTTATAAGGATTACCAACTGCTAAAACCCATTCACCTACTTTTATCATATCTGAATTTGCAAAAGGAACATAAGGCAAATCTAGTTCTGCATTAATTTTCAACAAAGCAATATCATTCTCTTTATCTGTACCAATTAATTCAGCTTTGTATTTTTTCTTATTATTTAAGGTAATTTCAATTTCGCTTGCGTTGTCTATAACATGATTATTCGTAACAATATAACCATCAGAAGAGATAATAACTCCGCTACCTGTACCTACTTGTTCAAATTTTCTTGTACCGCTTCCGTTTCCGTAAAATAATTCTGCAAAAGGATTTTTCTGTGTCCTAAATGCTGTGTTTTTTACGTGCACAACAGCGTTTAAAGATTTTTCTGCTGCCAATGTAAAATCTATTGTCGCTGCTGCAATAGCTGTTGAATTTTTATTGAATGCAGGCGCATAATTTGTTCGTACTGTTTGCTTCTTTTCAGGTACAGTTCTTTCTATAATTATGGTGTCATTAAATAGTATTTTATAACCACCTAAAGTAAGTGCTCCTCCTAAAACTGCGATTCCTAATAAACTAAAAAATTTCTTCATAATTCTAATTTTAATAGCTCAAATATACATTTTTAACATTCTCAAAAAATCTGTTTAACTTACTTTTAACTCATTTTAACCCACTTTTAACAAACTTTATTTGTTCTTGAAATTAGTATATTTGTGCTATGAATTTGACTTTTTACAAATATCAAGGTACAGGAAACGATTTTGTGATGATAGATAATCGGTCCAAGACCTTCAAAAAAGGTGACTCTGAAATTATCTCTCATATAACTAACAGACATTTTGGTATAGGTGCAGATGGTATTATTTTAATTGAAAATGATAAAGAACTTGACTTTAAAATGATTTATTTTAATGCTGATGGTAGTCAAACTTTCTGCGGAAACGGAGCTAGATGTGCTGTTGCATTTGCAAAAAAATTAAATATTATAAAAGAAGAAACTACTTTCTCAGCTTTTGATGGCACCCATTTTGCAGAAATAGAAAATGGTATTATCTCATTACAAATGATAGATGTTGCTGAAATGGAAATAAATGAAAATTCAGTTTTTATGTATACAGGCACTCAACATCATGTAGAAGTTGTCGCTGATTTAAACCAGTATCCTGTTTTTGAACATGGAAAAAAAATAAGAGATAGTTATCAAGATCCAGGAAGCAATGTAAATTTTGTTCAACAAATCGATGCTACCACTTTTAGAGTTAGAACCTATGAAAAAGGTGTGGAAGATGAAACGCTAGCTTGTGGAACAGGAGTTACAGCAGTTGCAATTGCCATGCATAAAACAAATAAAACAAAAAGTAATTTAGTTTCTTTAGAGGTAGAAGGCGGTGTTTTACAGGTTTCGTTTACAGAAAAGAAAGGAACCTATGAAAGCGTATTTTTAAAAGGGCCTGCTGAGTTTGTTTTTAAAGGAAATCTAAATATTTAATGAAAACACTTAAAGGAGAACTTATTATTTTACGTGCTTTAGAGCCAGAAGATTTAAACTTTCTATATCAAATAGAAAATAATGAATCTTTTTGGGAAGTTAGTCATACACAAACTCCGTTTTCAAAATATATTTTAAAACAGTATTTAGAAAATGCTCACCTAGATATTTACGAAAGTAAACAGCTGCGTTTGTTAATAGAAGAAAAGTCTACAAAGAAACAAGTTGGCATGATTGATTTATTTGATTTTAATCCACAACATAAAAGAGCAGGAATTGGAATTTTAATTCATCCTGATTATGAAAAAAATGGATTTTCTTCTGAAGCTTTATCACTCTTAATAAGCTATTCTTTTTCACATTTACAATTACATCAATTGTATGCAAACATTACATCCGATAATTCTAAAAGTTTGTCGTTATTCAAAAAATATAAATTTGAAGAAGTTGGTGTAAAAAAAGAGTGGATTTTATCCGAAGGAAAATTTAAGGACGAAGTATTATTTCAGTTGAGAAAAGAGTAGTTTCGCATCTCTAAAAAAAACCAAAGTCACATTGAATAAAAAATTTATATACATTGTTATAGCAACCCTTCTTTTAATTGGTGGAATTTTAGGATATAACTACTATCAAAAAATATTTGGAAAAGCAATTACTGAAAAGACTGTACTTTTTGTACATTCAACAGATAGCTTATTAGATGTACAAAACAAAATAGCTAATTTTTCTAACCATCCAAAAAGTTTTCTTTTAGTTGCTGCTAAGAAAAAAATTTCAAAACCTAAAACTGGAAGATATATTTTAAAGGAAGGCATGTCTAATAATGATGTTGCTAATATGCTTCGAAGTGGTAACCAAACTCCGACAAAAGTATCCTTTAACAATCAAGATACTCTAGAGAAATTGGCTGGTAGAATTGCAGAACAGTTAGAAACTGACTCTATTTCAATCTTAAACTCGTTTACTGATGAAAGATTTTTAACTACAAATAAATTAACAAGAAAGTCAGTATTACAAATCTGTATCCCTAATAGTTATCAATCTTATTGGACAATTTCTGCAACGAATTTTAGAGATAAAATGCTAGCTGAATACAATCGCTTTTGGAACCCAAAAAGACTAGCAAAAGCAAAAGTTTTAAAAATGTCTATTGGTGAAGTAATTGCTTTAGCATCGATCGTTCAAAAAGAAACTGCAAAAACAATTGAGCGTCCAATTGTTGCTGGTTTGTATTTAAATAGGTTAAAAAAAGACTGGCCTTTACAAGCTGATCCAACAATTATTTATTGCATTAAACAAATTAAAGGTCAAGATTATGTCGTAAAAAGAGTTTTAACGGCAGATTTACAAATAATTTCACCTTATAATACCTATAAGAAAAAAGGATTACCACCAACTTTAATTGCAATGCCTGATATTTCTTCTATTGATGCAGTCTTAAATTCAGAGAAGCACAAGTACATGTACATGTGCGTAAACGTTGAGAAGTTAGGGTATCATGCCTTTGCAAGAACACTTTCACAACACAATAGAAATGCTGCTAAATATCATATTTGGTTAAATAAACAAGGTGTAAATAGATAATAGTCAATTCCTTAAAGAATAGAGCCCACAATTAGTTATATCACAAGAAGAACAGTTATAGTTATTAAAAATCATTAAGAAAAGACCTTTTAACAAGATTATTTGCAATTCTAATCAAATTAACTCCCTGATTGTCAATTACATCATAATTATGTTATAATTTTGCAACCGCAAAACATAAAAATTATAATTATCAAAAAGTTTATATTTTTTACGAGTGTTCTTTTACTATTTGTAAACGCAATTTCTATCAATATTAAATTGAAAGAAAATAACACTAAATCTTATCCTAAATTTTTAGAGTACAATATTCCTTATTTACAAAATAATTTTGTTGCATTTAAACAAGCACTCGCCTTTAAAGAATCGCAAGGAAATTATACAGTCGTAAACACCTTAGGTTATTTAGGAAAATATCAATTTGGAAGAACGACTCTAGAAAGATTTGAGATTTATGATACTGAAGGTTTTCTAAAAGATCCTGAATTACAAGAAAAAGCATTTACTGCTTTGTGTAAAGTAAATAAATGGATTTTAAGAAAGGACATTAAACGCTCTGTTGGAAAAACTATCAACGGAATTGAAATTACAGAATCCGGAATTTTAGCTGCTGCACATTTAGGTGGCGCAGGAAATGTAAAAAAATTCTTACGAAGTAATGGAACAAAAACATTTTCTGATGCCTATGGATCTTCTATTCAAGTATATTTGAAAAAATTTGCGGGCTATGACGTTTCTAATATTGTAGCAGACAGAAAAGCAAAAGCATAATTACTTTTGAATAATAAAAATAGCTGGTTTTTTATGTAAATCTGGCTGTTGATGTTTCCAATCTTTTACCATCATTGTTTTTATGTATTCCGATGGCAAAGTAATATCTGCAGCAATACATAAATAAGTTGTTGGTGATAGTGCGGCTTTTAAATCTGCAAACATTTTTTCATTTCTATAAGGAGTTTCTATAAAAATTTGAGATTGATTTTTATCCTGAGATAACTTTTCTAAATCTTTTACTGCTCGCTTTCTATCTCCTTTATCAATAGGTAAATAGCCATTAAAGGCGAAATTTTGTCCATTCATTCCAGAACTCATCATTGCCATTAAAATGGATGATGGACCTACTAAAGGAACCACTTGTATGTTTTTTTGATGCGCTAATTTCACGATTGTTGCTCCCGGATCTGCAACTGCTGGAACTCCAGCTTCCGACAATAAGCCAACATTGATTCCTTGTTGGCAAATATCTAAATATTTACTAGTCTCTATATCTTCTGCATATTTGTCTAACAACATTATATGCAAAGAAGATTGTTGTTTTTTAGGGGATATTTTTTTGATAAACCTTCTAGCAGATTTCTCATTTTCAACAATATAGTAATCTATTTGCTCTACCACTTTTTTTACCGATAAAGGCATTACTTCTAAAGGTTCAGTTTCACCTAAAGTTGTCGGAATTAAATAGAGTTTCCCTATCATTTTTTTTAATTTTTAAGAAATTTTATTTGCAATGATTTCGCAAGCTTCATTCAACATTGTATACACGTTTTCAAAACCTTGATTTCCTCCATAATATGGATCTGGAACATTTAAATTTTGATGAGGATGTGTTTCATTTAAAATCATTTGCACTTTACTTTCATCTTTTTTATCTCTTGCTAATAGCAAAATATTTTGATAGTTGCTCTCATCCATTGCATAGATAAAATTAAAAGCATCAAAATCTTTAACTGTAAATTTTCTAGCTCTTTGGTTTGTAATATTAATTCCGTATTGTCTAGCAACTTCAATTGAGCGTTTATCAGGAAGTTTACCAACATGATATGCAGCGGTTCCTGCTGAATCTACAGAAACTTCATTCGCATTTATTTTTGACTGTAGAATACCTTCTGCTAGTGGCGAACGACATATATTCCCCAAGCAAACCATTAGTACTTTTATCATTGTTAAATGAAATTTTTAGAAGGTTAACTTCTTCGTTAGATCGTCAACGTATTTTCTAAATTGTTTATCAGTTTCAGAAAGATTGTCAACTGTTTTACAAGCGTGTAAGACGGTAGCATGATCTCTTTGTCCAATTTGATTACCAATACTTGCCAAAGATGTTTTAGTTAATCTTTTTGCAAAAAACATTGCTAATTGACGCGCTTGTACAATATGTCTTTTACGAGTTTTTGATTGTAAAGTAGCAACATCCATATCGAAATACTTAGAAACTTCTTTTTGAATATAATCGATAGAAACTTCTTTTTTGGTGTTTTTTACAAATTTATCTACAATCTGTTTTGCCAATTCAATAGAAAATTCTCTTCTATTAAATGAAGCTTGCGCAATCATAGAAATAATAACCCCTTCTAATTCTCTAACGTTAGATTTTATGTTTTTAGCAATATATTCTACAATTTCTTCTGGCATTTCTACACCATCTCTGTACAACTTGTTTTGTAAAATAGAAATCCTTGTTTCATAATCTGGTGCTTGTAACTCTGCAGACAATCCCCATTTAAAACGAGATAATAATCGCTGTTCAATATCTTGCATATCTACAGGCGCTTTGTCAGAGGTTAAAATTACCTGTTTCCCATTTTGATGTAAATGATTAAAAATATGGAAGAATACATCTTGTGTACCTGCTTTACCAGATAAAAATTGAACATCATCGATTAATAAAACATCAATCATTTGGTAAAAATGAATAAAATCGTTTCTTGTATTTGACTTTACAGAATCGATGAACTGTTGTGTAAATTTCTCTGAAGAAATATATAAAACAGTTTTATCTGGATATTTATCTTTGATATCAACACCAATTGCGTGTGCTAAATGTGTTTTCCCTAAACCAACTCCACCATAAATTAATAATGGATTAAAAGACGTTCCACCAGGCTTATTGGCAACTGCCATTCCTGCAGATCGTGCTAATCTATTAGAATCTCCTTCAATAAAATTTGCAAAGCTGTAATTCGCATTTAACTGAGATTCAATTTTAACCTTCTGTAAACCCGGAATTATAAAAGGATTTCTTAATTCTCTTTTACTAGACTCTAAAGGTACAGTCACTCTTTGAGGCTTTAATGGATCTCTATTAGAACTTGGTATCTTTACAATCTGAGGTCTATTACTACTGTAATTATTCTCCATCTTAACATCGTAAATCAACTTGGCTTCATTTCCTAGTTGTCTAACTAATGCAACGCGTAATAACTTAATGTAGTGTTCTTCTAACCATTCATAAAAAAATTTACTTGGCACTTGAATTGTTAATGCTTCTCCAGAAATTTTTACAGGTTTTATTGGCTCGAACCATGTTTTGTAGGCTTGAGGCTTTATATTATCCTTTATAAAAGATAGACAATCTGTCCAAACGGATTCTGCAGTGTAATTCATTTATTAACTTGGTAAATTCTAGGTTCTTGATTTTGGTAAAAAAACACCTTATTCTTTACTTTTATATAGCCATACAAAAGTGTGAATAAAATTTAGTATAAAAAAATCAATTTGCTATTGATTATTAACTATTTTTTTCGTAGAATGGCTAAAATTTTAAGAAATTTACCTATTGAAAAAATCATTAACAAAAACTAGGGTGCGATATTCTGAAACGGACCAAATGGGAGTTGTGTATCATGGAAATTATGCACAATTCTTCGAACTAGGCAGAACCGAATGGCTTCGGGACTTAGGAATCACATACAAAGATATGGAAATCAACGGAATAATGCTTCCCGTAATTTCATTAAAATGTAATTTTATAAAATCAGCTTTGTATGACGACATATTAACCATTGAAACTTTTTTAAAAAAAGAGCCCATGGTGAAAATTGAGTTTGATTATATTGTAACCAACCAAAACAATGAAATTGTTTGTAAAGGAAATTCTGTTTTAGCTTTTATGGATATGAAAACGAGTAAACCAATTAGATGCCCAAATTATTTGTTAAAAAGTTTAGGTTTTTAATGTGCTTTTATTCGAAACTATCTTTTTCGAGTAAAACTAAATTTTACGACATAGTTTTAACATCAACTTTGTAAAGATTATCAAAAATGTCAAAAATTGCCTGCGCATTTTTTTTTCTGATGGAAATTACATACTCACAATCTAACTCTAGTTTTTGACTAACAATAGTTAAGTTTTTTTCTTTAACAATTCTCATTACTTTATTCATTAAATCGTATTGAAAATTCAATTGAAAGAAAATATCAATTGTTTTTTCTATGATTTCGGATGCTTCTAAAGAAATCTGTGCTGACGTTTTATAAGCATTTATCAAACCTCCAACACCTAATTTTGTGCCTCCAAAGTAACGAACAGAAACAATTAAAATATTGGTAACTTCAAAAGATTGAATTTGACCATAAATAGGCATTCCTGCAGAGTTATTAGGCTCACCGTCGTCATTAGCTCTAAATTTTATCTGCTCTACTCCTATTTGATAAGCATAACAAAAATGACGGGCAGAATGATGTTTCTTTTTTAATAAGTCTATAGATTCTTTTACATCATCTTCATTTAAAACAGGAAAGACATATCCAAAAAATTTACTATTCCTATCCTTGAACAGTGTTTCTTCAGATGCTTTTATAATTGTTTTATAACTATCTTTTTCCATTAAGCCAAAGCTACAATTACAATTCCAACAATAGCTAAAACAACTCCAATTTTATTTTTGAAGCTAAATTGTTCTTTAAATAAAAAAATACCTACCAATGTAGAAACGATTACAATACCTACATTATTAATGGTAAATAATGTTGAACTTTCAATGCCTTCGGTTTGCAAAGCTTTAATTAAAAATACAATTGAATAATAATTAGGCACTCCTAAAGCAACACCTGCAATGATATTTTTAACCCCAAAAGGGCTTCTTTTTTTGATCGCTTTAATCAGTAAAACAATCAAGCCAAAACAACCGGCAATTCCAAATAAACTTCCAGAAAAAATAGCAACTTCTTCTTTTGGCACAAACGTAACTTCAATATATTTTAAGGTGGTATCTATTACTCCAGATCCAAAAAACAATAAAATAGGAAATAATAGACTTGCTTTTTTATGAGTTGTTTTCACCTCTTTTACAGATGCTAAATAAACCGCGACTAAAGCAATTATAATTCCTACTATTTTTAAAACTGTAACAGATTCATTATACAGAAAAACACCAAATAAAACAGGAATTACTACAGACATTTTCCCTGCAACAGAAGCCACTGAAACTCCGTTTTTTTGAGCAGTCATAGCCATTACAAAAAATATAGAAACAAACAAACCTCCTAAAAAAACAGCTCCTAAAAACCAAGGCTGATTGGGTATTTCTAAGACAGAAAAACTTTTCTCTGCAAAAGAAAACCCCATCGTGAGGGCTACAATATAATTTACAAATATTGCTTTAAAAGTATCTACTTTATAAATGCCAAAGTATTTAAAAATAACAAATATACCCGTTGAAAAAAGGATACTTAAAAGTAGATAAATCAATTCATTTTAATTTTAGTAAACAATTCTATAACATCTTCTTTTTTAGGAATTAAATTCCAAACATGGATTCCTAATTTACGAGCTGAATCTGTATTTTCTTTTAAATCGTCAACAAATAAAGTTTCATCAGCGATTAAATTATTTTCATTTAAAACAAATTCATAAATTTCTGAATCTGGTTTTCTGAATTTTATTTCATGTGATAGATAAAACTGCTCAAAACTGTTTTTAAACTCCGTGTAAAAAATATCTCCTACAGAGTTTTGAACCCACTTTATATGTAAGTCATTTGTGTTACTTAACAAGAATAACCTATACTTTTTACTTGCTGAGATTTCTTTTAAGAAATCTAAACGCTCTTTAGGAAAATCTAATAAGATAGCGTTCCAGGCATTTATTAAATCTTCTTTTTTAATGCCAAATTTATCATGGTAAAAGTTGATAAAATCATCGGTAGTCATCAAACCTTTTTCATATTGGTGATAAATAGCAATCATTTCATCAGAAATTTCTGAGACCCCTAATTTATCCATTTCTCTATATGTAGCAAGCTTATCAAGATTAATGAAAATATCTCCAAAATCGAAGATGATATTTTTAATCATTATTATATATTTTTAAAATGTCGTTTTTAATTTTTGTTTCTGATGTAATTTTCGCTAAAAAAACAGGTGCTTTAACCCCGTTTACAAAAGAAGTTTCTCCCGTAAAAACTCTTGCTTCATCCCATAAATTGGCATCAATAAAAGTTTGTAATGTTTTTGCACCTCCTTCTATAATTACAGATTGAATTTGGTGTTTCTGCAAAACTGTACAGATTTGTTCTGCTACGTTTTTATTAAAATCAATTGCTTCAAAAAAGAGTGCTTTATGTTCTTGATGGTTGCGATTCTCTTTCGTTTTAGTGATGACAATCGTTTTTACACTTCCTTTAAAAACATTGCTGTTTTTCGGAATTCGTAAGCTCTTATCCAATACAATTCTAATAGGATTTTCTCCAAACCAACTTCTTACATTTAATTTAGGATCATCAGCAATAACTGTATTCGTGCCTACTAAAATTGCATGTTCTTCACTTCTATATTTATGAACTAATTGTTGTGATATTTTATTAGAAATCCAAACAGGCTTTTGCTCATTTTTTGTTAACGGAGCAATAAAACCGTCTTTAGTTTCTGCCCATTTAAGAATAATATAGGGTCTCTTTTTCTCTTGTACTGTAAAAAACCGTTTGTGATGTGCTTTACACTCATGCTCTAAAACACCAATAATTACGTTAATTCCAGCTTTTCTTAAACGCTCAATTCCTTTGCCAGCAACCAAATAATTTGCATCTACACAGCCAATAACTACATTTTTAAATTGATGTTTTACCAACAAATCTGCACAAGGAGGTGTTTTGCCAAAATGAGAACATGGCTCTAGCGTTACATAAATTGTTGCTTCTTTTAGAAGCGCTTTATTTTCAACAGAGTTTACGGCATTTACCTCCGCATGGTTTTGGCCATAATTAGAAGTAAATCCTTCTCCAATTATTTTATTTTCACAAACAATTACTGCTCCAACACTAGGGTTTGGACGTGAAGTTCCTATACCGTTTTCGGCAATTTGTAAACAACGTTTTATGTAAAATTCGTGATTAATAATTTATTTAATTATGAGAGAAACTGAAATATATTTAACTAAAAATTTATTTTCATTTCTTCAGTTTTATCAATTAAAAACTCTTTTTGAAATCCAAAAACAGTATACTTTAAGTTTCCTTTAAACTGAACTTTTACTTTTTTAGCTAGGATTGAATTTATTAATCCACCTAAAATTCCATTTTTATTATTTTCAAAAATACGTTTCGTTGGGATCACTACTTTTAAAGGAACTAAAAATTCATTTCTTGCAGGTACATTAAATTCATCGGCATAAACCTTTGCCACTTCTGCCCCATTTACAATTACTTTTATTTCATCCGTAGTAATTCTACCTCTAACATCATTTGGATTTTGAAAGTATGCATTTGCATACAAGCGAATAGTATCTGTCTCAAAACTGATTAATTTTACATCATCTACCTTTATAAAAATAGGTGACTTCCTCACAGAACAGCTGTAAATTAATAAAAATAAACCTAAAAAATAGAATGTTTTTTTCATCAAAAATATTTAAAAAAATAGGTAACTTGCTCTTGCAAAAATACGGTAATAAATGACAAGTCAAAATTTTATCATTAGAGAAGTTACACCTAAAGACAATTCAGAAATAGCGAATGTTGTTAGAAGTGTAATTCTAGAAATGGGTGCTCCAAAAGTTGGCACTGCCTATGAAGATACTGCGACCGATAAGATGTTTGAAACCTATCAAAAAGTAAAAGCAACTTATTTTGTAGTTGTACATAAAAACAAGGTTATTGGTGGTGCAGGAATAGCGCAATTAGATAATTATGAAGGTAATGTCTGTGAGCTCCAAAAAATGTATTTCTTACCAATTGCAAGAGGAAAAGGCTTAGGCACTAAATTAATTTCTATTTGTTTAGAAAAGGCCAAAGAATTTGGTTTTAAAAGCTGTTATCTAGAGACTTTACCCTATATGAAAGCTGCTGTTAAATTGTATGAAAAAAATGGTTTTATGGGGCTAGAAAAACCGATGGGAAACACCTGTCATTATGCCTGTAATGTTTGGATGATTAAGCATATATAAATTTTAGAATTAGGATATTATTAATGAATATAAAAAATTATAGAGCGCAATTTTCAACCAACCTTTCTCCTATATATCCGAAAACAGAAATAGATTCTTTTTTCTTTATTTTAGTGGATGAATATCTTGATTTACAAAGAATTGATGTTACTTTAAATCCTGATTTCAAAATAACTGAGGATAAAGTATCTCTTTTAAATAGAGCTTTAAATAGATTAAAAAACGAAGAACCAATTCAATATATTATTGGTAATACTGAGTTTTATGGGTTTCCTTTTTTGGTTGATGAAAACACACTGATTCCAAGACCAGAGACTGAAGAGTTGGTTGAGTGGATTCTTTTAGAAGCTGCAAAGCTACAAAGCAGCAATACATCAAAGTCGCTACATATTCTTGATATCGGAACAGGATCGGGTTGCATACCAATTTCTTTGGCTAAAAAACTACCAACTGCAACTGTCTCTGCAATTGATATTTCTGTTAATGCTTTAAAAATTGCCAAAAATAATGCCGCCTTAAATAAGGTGAAAATTGAGTTTATTGAAGCTGATATTTTACAGACTGAACACCTAAATATCTTTGCTAATTCTTCAACTTTGTGCAATACAAGTTCCAAGAAGCAATTTAATATTATGGTTTCAAACCCACCTTATGTAAGAGAATTAGAAAAAACAGAAATACAAAATAATGTTTTACAAAACGAACCTCATTTGGCATTGTTTGTTTCTAATGAAAACCCCTTAATTTTTTATGATAAAATTGCTGATTTAGCCAAACAACATTTAACTAAATACGGCGTGTTATTTTTTGAAATTAATCAATACTTAGGAAAAGAAACTTCAAAAATGCTATCAGAAAAAGGATTTAAAAATATAGAATTACGCAAAGACATCTCTGGAAATGAAAGAATGATAAAAGCAAGTATTCATTAATCATTAAAACTATAAGTACAGATATTTCGCTTTAGGAATTAGAAATATCAAATTATATTTATTTTTTATATAATAAAAAGTTAATTTGACATTTACTGAATAAAAACGACTACATTTAGTATTCGTAAAAAATATTAAATCATTAGAAATCTCTTGTAAAAAAAATATTTTTTCCCCAATTATTATCCCGGATTATTTCCTCTTTATTAATTGTATTTAATTAAATAGACAACTATTAATGAGTCGATTAAAATCATTTTTTCTTTTTATTACTATTTGCTTAACTTTTTCACAAAAGATAATTTCCCAGAATACAATAAAAAATAATTCTACTATATTTTCTTTATCTTATTTCAAAGAAAATAAAAACCTTTTAAAAGAAGAAATTCTTTTAAAAGAATTTAGTAACATGCCTAAAACTAGTAGTTTTGGGATAGAAAATGGCACCTATTGGTTCAAGTTAATTCTTGATAAAACGAAAGCTAATCAAAATTTAATCGCGTACATACCTACACACAATATCGATTTGATTGACGTTTATCAATTAAAGGGAATCTCTTTAAATTATATTATTTCAACCGGAAACAGCATTTCTAGAGATAAGTTACCAATAGATTTTAACTTTCCTGCATTTAAAGTGAATTCTAATGAGATTAATAATAACATCTACTTTTTAAGAGTAAACTTTCCAAAAGAAGCCAATTTTCCAATAAAAATTATAACTGAAAAAGGATTTTTAAACCATGTATTAGATAAAAAATCGATTAACAGTTTCTATTATGGTACTTGTATCGTCATAATTTTATTAAATTTCTTTTTCTTTATTAAATTTAAAGAAAGAATATACCTCTATTATTTATTTTTACTTAGTTCTTTAATGGTGATCTTTTTATGTTATGATGGCTCATTAATACACCTATTTAGAGCAAACGAATTCTATTACAAACTAGAATTATTAGCGCATATTTCTTGCGAAATTTGGTTCCTATTGTTTTCAATAAAATTTTTAAATCTTAAAAAAAGAATACCAAACATTACAAAGACCTTTTATTTATTTCCGTTCTTAGTTATCTGTTTTTATGTAGGCTTTTTAATTACAAAGAACTATACGCTTATAGCTATAGCAGAGACTATTGGTATATCGCTTTTTCCTGTTTTATGGTTTTGTGGTATTCATTCTTTAAAGACAATACCTTCTTCAAGATTTTATGTGCTTGGTTATTTCTTAATGGTTCCTTTATCTGTCCTTTTTATAATTAGTTACCCTCTTGGAATTTTGGAAGTTCACGGAGATATGCTTATTGTAAAAATTGCAAGCTGGTTAGATATCATTGTTTTTACATATGCGATTAGTTATAGAATGAAAACTAAAATTGTAATTGATGATTTAAGCATAAAACAATTACAAATTGATATAGAAAACGTGGAATATCGATTATCACAAAAAATAAAAACAATTAATCCTTATTTAATTTTTTTAAAAGAGAATGATATATCTACACAACCACTTACTTTAAAGGAAATAGATATTCTAAAATATTTAAACGAAGGGCATAATAACAAAGAAATAAGTGAAAAGTTATTTATCTCACTTAATACCGTAAAAAGTCATATTAAAAATATTTACAAAAAAGTAAATGTAAAGAATAGGCTCCATCTAAAAGAAAAAACATATTTACTAAATATCTGATTATTTAATTTTTAAAATAAATTTTAGAAAAATTAACCATCAATTATTTGTATTATTTATTAATATTATAGATCTTTGCAAGATAGTACCCCCCTTTATTGAGCTTAATTTATCTAAAAAATAGAGACTTTTTTGTGCTCTAGAGTTTACATAATATTACCCCACCCCTCTCTTTATTGATAATAATTTATATAAAAATCAGAACACTTTTTGTGCTCTAGAGTTTACATAATATTACCCTTCCCCCTTTATCGAGATTAATTTATTTAAAAATTAGGACACTTTTTGTGCTCTAGAGTCTTTACACCTCTAAGGTACTTAAAACCAATATTATAAAAACCAACTATGAAGAAAAAACTACAATTATTCAAAAAACAAAATTTAAAAGGCATACTTCTTGTATTTTGCTTTTTCCTTTTTACAAGTTCTGCTATGGCAAGTCATTTTAGATACGGCGATATTAGTTATCGAGTAGACACAAATGACCCAACAGGAA
>MDTF01011101.1_pt1 | contig 21444 bp, 22 predicted proteins | sample 811191 | NCBI WGS metagenome assembly MDTF01 (sample SAMN05326649, study PRJNA326480) | marine metagenome | isolation source: seawater | place: Southern Ocean | collected 2011
ATAAACTAATATTAGGATCCATGAAAAAAAAAGTTATAGAAGCTGAAAAAAAATCTAGAATTTATGCAAGAAGAAGTATCGTAGCAAATGATTTTATTAGAAAAAATAAAAAAATTTTGAAAAAAGATTTAACTTTTAAAAGACCAGGCACTGGAATTGAGCCTTTTCATCTAGAAAAAATAGTTGGTAAGATTTCAAAAAAAGATATTAAAAAAGATGCTTTATTAAAGTTTAAAGATTTAATCTAATTATTTAATTTAAATTCTTAGGAACTTTTTGTTTAACTTGACTATTAATTTTTAAGTAACTTTTATTTTTGTCTATGAATTTTAATATATCCACAAGTGTAAAATTCTTTTTATTTTTCATTTTTTTGTAAATTCTTTTTAAGAAAATAAAATCTTCTTTTGTGTCTAGTGTTAAGCGTGGATGAAGTTTAGAGTGCCATTTTTTTGGCATTTTAAGATTTTTTATTTTAAATTTTTTTTTACCTTCTCTATAAAAATATAATGTTGGGTGTTCATAATGATCTTTTTCATTAGCTAATTTAGATATTTTTTGAAGAGATGCTTTTTTAAATATAGACACCTTCATACCAACAGGAGCAGATCTAGTAATATCAAATAAATTATTATTAGTTACAAAATCATATCGTGGATAATTAGATTTAAAAAAATTTGCAATATAATCAATTATTAATGGGTCAATTAAAGGATTATCACCTGTAAGTTGGATAATACAATTTAATTTTCTATACTTTATTGCAGAAACCAATCTGTTTAAAACATTTTTTTCACTACCTCTATAAAAAAGACATCCTTTTTTTTTAGCTATCTCAACTATCTTATTATCAATTTTGTTTTTTGTTGTAGCAACTAATATTTGATTAACATGTTTTGATTTTCTTATTCTGTCGATTAAAATACCTAAAACTGTTTTTGATTTTTCAAGCTCTAAGCACACCTTTCCTGGAAGTCTGGCTGAAGTCATTCGGGCTTCAATGGTAACTAAAAAATTTACTTCATGTTTGTTAATCATTTATATATTTGTAAGTTTTTAAAGTTATTAGTTTACTTTATAATACTTTTCTTTAAATTTTGTAAAATTAATATAACAATAATTATATAATGAAAAATGTTTTTATTACAGGTGGGGCTGGTTTCATCGGCTCACATTGTGCTATATCTTTATCAAAAAAAGGCTACACGCCTATTATTCTTGATAATCTTTCTAATAGTCACAAAAGTGTAATTAAAAAATTAGAAATTATTATTAATAAAAAAATTACTTTTTATAACGTCGATATAAGAAATAAAAAAAAATTAAAATTAATTTTCAAAAAACATTCTTGTTATGCTGTTATTCATTGTGCTGGTTTTAAAGCAGTTGGAGAAAGTAATGAAATACCAATTTCTTATTTTGATAATAATATTGGATCTACTTTGTCTTTACTAGATTGTATGCAAGAAAGCAAAGTCTTCAAGCTTATATTTAGCTCTTCTGCTAGTGTATATGATGATGTCCAAAATTTACCAATTAGAGAAACAAATAAAATTGGCAACACAAAAAACCCTTATGGCACCTCTAAGTATCTCATTGAAAAAATTCTAATGGATCTTGCAAAATTAGATAATAGATGGAGCTTAAGAATTGCAAGATACTTTAATCCAATTAGTAATCATTCATCAGGTATTTTAAAAGAAAATACACAAAATATTCCAAATAACCTTATTCCTTATATTTTAAAGGTAGCTCAAAAAGAATTAAAGATCTTGAGTGTATTTGGTGGAAATTATAATACTAAAGATGGAACTTGTATAAGAGATTATATCCATGTTATGGATTTAGCAGATGGTCATATTGCAATGTTAAAAAATAATAGGCTAAAAAAAGGTTTAAAAGTTTATAATTTTGGAACTGGCATAGGTACAAGTGTTATAGAAGTTATAAAAATATTTGAAAAAGAAACTGGTATATCTATACCTTTCAAAATTACGAAAAAACGAAAAGGTGATACTGCAGTCTCTTTTTGTAATCCTAAAAAGGCACTAAAGGAATTGAATTGGAAAGCTAAAAAAAACCTTAATCATGCTATGATGGATATTAAGAAAACAATATGATTTATAGTATTGGTTTTTGTTATATGGAGAGACAATTAAAACGAAGTTTTTCAATTTTTTTTTGATAAAATAACTTAAAAGCTAAATTATTTGGATAGCATTCACTTAAAATTATGAAAATTAAATTATACAGATCTGCAACAATTGGAATATTTAATGAAAATTTTAAATTATTGAATGACCCATGGTTAGTTGATGGAGAATATTATGGTTCTTGGTCACATTATCCCTATTTTGATTTTGATAAGCATGAAGATGAAATCAATTCTTATGATGCTATTTATATAAGTCATATACACCCTGATCATTGTTCACCTTTAACTTTAAAAAAAATAAATAAAAATATACCAATTTATATAAGCAAATATCATTCAAAGTTTTTAAAAAAAAATATAGAAAGATTAGGTTTTAAAGTATTTGAACTAGAAAATGGAAAAAGAATAAAATTAGCTAATAATTTTTATTTAACTATTTATCCAGCTGATAATTGTGACCCCAAATTATGTTATAAATTTTATGGTTGTGGAATGCCAGATTTAAATTCAAATGAGTCGCAACAAATAGATAGCTTAAGTGTAATTGATGATGGAAAAACTACCATATTAAATATAAATGATTGTCCATATCAGCTTGCAAAAAATACTATAGAAAAAAGAGTTTTAAAAGATTTTGAAAAAATTGATCTTTTACTAACTGGGTATGGTGGGGCAGGACCTTATCCGCAGTGTTTAGATAATCTTGATCTAGACCAAAAAATAATTTCAGGAAACAAAAAAAAAATAAACTTTTTGAACCAATCTTTAGATTTTATTAAACTCACAAAACCCGATTATTACATGCCATTTGCAGGAACTTATGTTCTTTCAGGAAAATTAAATTCTCTTCAAAACCTCAGGGGTGTTCCTTTGGTAGATGAGGTATATGATTATTTAGATCTAAAGATAGATAAACTAGAAATTTCAAAAAAAGTTGAGGGGTTAAAGCTTAACTATGATTGTACATACGATTTTGATAATAAGAAATTTTCAAAAAATTATGAAAAAATAAATATTGATAATTATAATGAGTATCAAAAATCTTATTTATCAAAAAAACAACTTGATTATGAAAATGATGTTTTTTTACAAGAGGAAGAAATTTTTGATAAAGCTTCCAGGGCAATGGTAAATTATTTAAAAAAAAAGAATGAATTAAATATGAATATTAATAGCGACATTTATTTTAGAGTTAATGATAAATATATAGACATTAAAAAAGATGCATCAAAGATAAAAATAATAAATAAAAATGAAATAAACTTGAATAATAATTATGTAATTTACGATATTGATAAAAGACTACTATCACGGCTACTAAGTGGTCCAAAATATGCTCATTGGCAAAATGCAGAAATAGGATCTCATCTAAATTTTTTTAGGTCACCCGACATATATGAAAGAGATTTATACTTTTCAACTATATATTTTCATCAATAAATTTCTTAAATTTATTTATATCGTGATAATCTATTTCTCCAAAGTGCAATGCAGAAGAAATTATTATTCCTGAAAATAAATTGTAATATTTTTTAATTTGTTCGAATGAATTAAATCCACCATTAACTAAGAAAGGAATATTTTTATTTTTTTCAATAATTTCTAATATTTTTGGAGATTCATCTATTCCAGAAATTTTACCATCATTATCAATGTTGTTTAATATTATTTCTCCAACTCCAGTATCTTCATAAAAATTTATACATTCTTCTAAGCTATATTTAGTCTTAATTCTAGCCATCGTGTGATAAACTTCAATTTTTTTATCTTTTTCTCTATATTGTATCGATCCAACTACAGAAGCTGAACCAAAGGTATTAATAATTTTTTTTGCTTCATGTAAATTTTCATGAATCAATGTATTAATTATTAATTTATCGCATCCATTAAATATCAGTTTTTTTGCATCATCTAAATTTTTAATTCCTCCACCAGCACTAATTGGAAAGTTACACATTGAATTCATTTCATTAAGCAAATTAAGATTAATTTTTGTATTATATAGTGAGCCTGTGCAATTTAAAAAAACTATTTCGTCTAAATTAAATTTTAAATATCTTTCTAAATATTCTTTTATGTCTCCTATTTTTCTTACCCCATCATATCTAATACTTTTTATTATGTGTGATTGTTTGATATCTAGTTTCGCAATTATCCTCATAGTTCTGAAAAATTTTTTAAAAATAACTCTCCTGGTTTTTTACTCAATTCAGGATGAAATTGAACAGCAATTAAATTTTTTTTTATGAGAAGACAGTCAAATTCCTTATTAGTCAAAGAAGTTTTAAGCGTGTAAGCATTATCGTCAGTAGAAAAGATATAGTATTTGTGTAAAAAATAGAATTTAGAATTAGTTGGTATATTCTCAAAAAGTTTAGTCGATAAAGGATGTTTCTTTTTTGTATGAATAATTTTTCTATATCCAACATTAAGATTTATTTTTGTTAAATCAAAAATTTTTTTACAATTTCCATTAATTAGACAAAAATTCTCATCGCCAGACTCTTCAGAATAATCCATCATAACTTGAGCACCCACGCATATACCTAGTAAATATTTATTCTCTGAATTAGTAAAATTTAATAATTTAGTGCCCAATTTTTTTTTAAAATTAATTAGATATTTCATATTTCCAATTCCTGGCAGAATTATTTTATTTGAACTTGAGATGCATTCATCTATATCTTTTGTTAAAATTGGATTTATTCCTATTTTTTTTAAACACCTTATTAAAGAAGATATATTTGCAGTTCCAGTGTTCAGTATAGAAATTGACATTTCTTTACATATGTATACTAGTTTTATTTTAATTACCTTTAATAAAAATGAGCACATTTTTTAATCTTCCCGAAAAAATTATTTACTGTAAAAAGTGTTTAATGAGCAATCAAAGACCAAATATGTGCTCTGAACATTATAATACATCAGAACAAAATAAAGATACGACAAAATTTCATGATGAGATATGTGATGCATGTAAATATAGTGCGCAAAAAAAGGAAATAGATTGGGAAGAACGTGAGAATAAATTTAAAATACTATTAGATAAATATAGAAGCAGAAATGGATCTTACGATGTGGTAGTTCCCGGCTCTGGTGGAAAAGACAGTTTTTATGCTGCGCATGTATTAAAATATAAATACAAGATGAACCCAATTACTTGTACTTTTGCTCCAAATATTTACACAAAATGGGGTTATGATAATTTTACTAATTGGATTGATAGTGGTTTTAGTAATTACAAATTTACAGCAGATGGAGAAATTCATAGATTAATTACTCGATTGGCAATTGAAAATATTCTTCACCCTTTTCAGCCATGGATATTAGGTCAAAAAAACTACCCTACAAAATTTGCAATAATGACCAAGATTCCTTTAATTGTTTACGGCGATAACCCTGCTGAATATGGAAATCCAAATGCTGATCTTACAGATGATATGAATATGGAGTGGTTTTCCTGTAAAGATCAAAATGAAATTTATATATCTGGATACCCTATAAAAAAATTAAAAAAAGATTTAGATCTTACAAATGCTCAACTTGAACCTTATGTACCTGTAACTGAAAAAGAGTTTAAAAATCAAAAACTAAAATATGTTTCATTGAGTTATTTCACTAATTGGCATCCACAACACAACTATTATTATACTATAGAAAATTCAAATAATTTTCAAACTTCAGGTGAGCGTAATTGTGGAACTTATACCACTAATTCTGGTTTGGACGATAAAATTGATGATTTACATTATTATACTACTTTTATTAAATTTGGCTTAGGTAGGGTGCACTATGATGCGGCACAAGAGATTAGAAGTGGAGATATTACTATTGAAGAAGGAAAAGAATTGATTAAAAAATATAACGGTGAATTTCCTGATAGGTGGTTTGATGATATTTCAAAATATTTAACAATAAATCCGAATAAATTTCCAAAAATACAAAATTTTTTTACTGAATACAATTTTAATAAAGACTATTTTATGAGCATATGTGATAAATTTAGATCTCCACACTTATGGAAAAAAGAAAACAATATATATAAGAAAAATTTTAACATATAAATATAGTATGACAATCTTTAGACCTTTTAATGAAAAGTGGCAAAATGACTGGAAAGATAAAAATAATAATGTTCCAGTTAATAGAGCGTTATTTGTTCTTTCGTCTGAAAAGGAGGAAGATAAATTTGTTAAAAATATTTATCCAAATTTACAAGATAGACAGAGATACCTTGAGTACAGGAATGAATGGTATCGTAGAGCAAAAGAATTTGATGAGGGAAAATACCCTCTTTCTGTAAATTGTGAGCTGGTAAGCACATGTAACTTGGCCTGCTCAATGTGCTACACAATTACAGATAAGTTTCAAAATTCAATCGTTGGAGCACAGAGAATGTTGCCCTGGGAGATTCTAACAAAAATAATTGATGAAGCAGCTGAACTTGGAGTGCCATCTATTTCTTTTAGTTGGAGAGGTGAAAGCACGATGTATAAGGTTAGAGATAAAAATAATGAATGGAAGGATTTTGCAGATGCAATAAATTATGCAGATAAAAAAGGTATTCTTGAAACCACCTCTTTAACACATGGTCAGTTAATTGATGAAAAATTTGCTGAAAAAATAGTTCTGGCCAATCCTAGTTGGATTAGTTTTTCAATTGATGGAATAGGTGAAACTTACAATAAAATAAGAACGCCAGCAAATAAACTTGATGATAAAAATTTTAACGCATTCGAAAAAGTATGTAATGCAATTAAACTTTTAATTAAATATAAAAAAATTCATAATAAAACAAGACCTTCAATAAGAACTAATACTATATTTCCAGCAATACAAAATAATCCAGATGAATACAGGGATTTTATGAAAAACCTAGGTGTTGATTTAATCACTGTAAATGAAATGAAAGACTATCGTTTTCATGAATTGTCTGATGAAAAAATCCAAGATAATTGGGGGTGTCAATATCCATTTCAAAGATTAACTGTTTCTGCTAATGGAATTATTATTCCATGTACAGGAGCTTATAATGAGGAAGAAGGTTTGGTGTTGGGAAAATATGATGGGTCAAAAGATAAGGCTATTCGTAACTATGAAGGAAAAATAGTAAAGCAAAATTTAGATGAATTTAATTTATTCAATGCATGGCATAGTGAAAAATTAAAAAGAATAAGGTTCCTTCATAAAAATGGAAAAAGAAAAGAAATTGATCCGGGTTGTAAAAATTGTCACCACGGAACTGTTCATCATGGAGTTGGTCATTTACCAAAGCAATGGGATGCAAAAAAACAACAATGGTCAGAGCATAAAATTTTAAGCAAAAAAAGAAATTATCATAAAAGAGGAAATCAGATTTAATTTATAAAAATCTTATTTAAAATAATACCTAATTAATAGTTTTTTTAATTCTGTTAAAATTTTAATTGTTTAGATTGTATTCTCTTAAAAAAATTAACCCATTCAGACAATGGATCATTGCTAACAGTTCCACACAAGTTAAAAAACATATTTCTAGCTTTTTTAGTCTCTTCCTTGTTCCACCATATTCTTGGATTACTACTGATATTATTGATATGTTTTGCTGCTTTGACCGGATCTGAGTGAATAATATCAGCTTTCTTTAATTCCATTACTAAGTTGTCAAAAATCGGTTGAAGTTCCCAAAACTCCTCCTTGTATAGCAAAATAGTTGGAATTTCTGAGTGCATAGCTTCAGAGAATGTTGTTTGTGGATAAGTACAAATAATTAATTTAGATCTCTCAAAATCCTGAAACAATGTTTTTTTCTTTGATATAATTTCTTTTCCATATAAATCAGAGTACCTATCTTTTGTAAACCACCCCTTATTAGAGTAAGGCCTAACTTTAAATAACGCTCGTGTTTTTTTATCTAATAAGTTTATCAAATCTACTGTTTGGTTGAAATCATCAATATTTAATGAACTATTTGGTCCCGACTCAATTTTATAAGAATATCTTGGTATCTCTCGGCCGACCAATATTATTTGGTCACTATCATTATTTTTAGTTTTTTTTTTAAATAATTTATTCGGTGTTAATTTTGTATGCTTGTTATCATACTCAATGTGCCAAACTGTTTTTTTATCACATATCTTCTCTTCATGTTCAAACATACTCATTAATGATCTTATTGCACCACCATGTTCGCCGATAATTAATTGTGCTCCATTATCAACTTGTTTTGCAGACCAAGTTTTAAATACATCATTACCAAGATGAGCGTTGGCAGTAAATATTACTTGAGCATTTGATAAAGACATACAATACTGTGAAAGCATTTTATACCCTTCCAAATATATTTTTGGCATATCCTTGAATACTCTTCTATACAGAAATTGTTCAAACGTATTTGCTACTTGTTCTTTTTCAAGCTGTGGCCGTATAAAAGAGTTGTCAGTGTTATTACTCATCTTTATATTGAACTCTGAGTAAAGCCTAGGATATTGCCCTAATTTGTAAAATAGTTTTATTAAAAATTTATTTGGTAAATAAGTATTATAAAATACAAAATTATGAGTATTAGTTTTCACTATTTTACTTATAAATTTGTCAACTCCCATCACAAAATGATAAATCAATGAATGGCTCTTATTAGCAGACAACTCATGCTCATTATCAAGAGAAATATCACTCTTGATTAACTTAATACTTCTATGATTTTGTACTTTTAAAATTTCAGAATAAATAGAATAGTTCCAAACATCACTTTCGGACATTAGTTTTAATGCATGTTCATAATCATCAGAGACTAAAAACTTAAAATCTAGATTGGGTACAACTGTTTCGCATTCAACTTTTGAATCACCAAACAATCTAATGCTCTCCCAGCGATCCCACAAAACACCTATATAGGTCAGCAACCATGGTCCTATAACTATCCTCCAGTAACGCAGTGAGTGATTAGTTTTATGAATATTATTTAACTCATGAGTTAGATTGGTTAATACTTTTTCATACAAATCATTCAAATAAAGATAATCTTTTTTAATTTTAATTCTATTTGAACCCTGCCATGGAATAGTATTACCACTCATATTATTCCATATATATTTACGATTATATATACGACACCACTCTCCTAAAAAAATTACTCGTCTATCAAATTTCCAAGTGCGCTCATCAGCTGTAGTGATAAGGTAGCAGTTTTTATTCATAAAATTTATCTTAATTAATTTAATAATTTATACAAATATCACTTAAACATCATGCTACAAAAAATGTCATAGAGGTTTAATGAGGTACACGTTTGGACGAACATGATTACAATTTTGACAAGCAGAAATATAATCTTTATTTTGAATTGATGTTCTTAATTCTTTATATTTTGAGCCATTAAAAATAGCAAAAAGTGGCTGATCCATTACGTTACCCATGACCATTTGAGAGGTAAGATCATAACAGCAGGGGACTATATCTCCATTCGATCTAACAGTGATGGTATTGATTGGATGACCGCAGTGGTTTTTATCCTGACCATCAGCTAATACCAATTCAAATTCCTCACCTACATTCATGTGAGGCCATTTCATTGCAATCGTAGGTTTATAATTAACAGAATCCCCAAACAAATTAATGAGCCATGAAGGTGTCTTAGCGTTTAACTTTTCTGGCTTACTTACATCGAGCTTAGACCTTAAGAACTGGGTAGTCGCTACACTAATAGTCAAATTTAGATTGGAGTTATCTCTTGCCACAATTAGATTTTTCAAATTTTCAACAATTTTTGCAGTATCACTTTTAACCCTTACTTCTTCGCTCTCACTTGGTGAAATTCCATCAAGTGAAATTTCTATTTCATTTAATCCACAACTTAACAAATTTGAGATATTTCTTTCACTTAAAGACATTCCATTAGTAACTGTTTTAATAAGTAACTTGGCTGACAAGCTTCTCACAGAAGAAGCCATCTGATAAAACTTCTTGTTCAGCAATGGCTCTCCTCCATGATAGAGGACAACTACTTTAACATAGTCTATATTCTTCTTAACCTCTTCAAGAGTTTTTTCAAAAATTTTTTCACTCATCAAACCACGAACCATATCAACTGTACCAGTGGGACAATGAGAACATGCTAAATTACACTTTGCAGAGGGCTCTATTCTGACTACACGTGGAAAAGGCAACATATTTTTTTCAGTTTTAAAATTTATCATATTATTTTTGACCATATTTTTACTTTTGTTCCATAGATTACGAATGTATCAATTTATGATGGACTTAAAAGCTTATTTTTTATACGTCTTATGCTTGATGTTGTTACTAGACTACTTAGTATTCGTGTAGCAGAACAATATGCTAGTTTGCCAGTGTGTCAATCACAACACAAACATGGTGCTATAAACTGAGTAATTTTGACTGGTCTTCAGCAATTTTTTCAATGATTTCATAGTGTTGACTGCAAAAGAAATTTCAATACCAAAATTTTCTATGGTTTAAATTTTTTTTTAAGCCTTTCGTAGTCTTCAAAAGTATCAACATCACAAGTTTCGACCTCTGGAACATCAAATGTTTTAAGTTTCCTTGAATAAAATGTTTTTTCTTTGATAAATTTATCGGATCTAGCCCAATAGAATGTTCCATTAGAAACACGTGTCAATGGATATTTTTGTGATTTTAGATTTTTAAATTCTGGGAATAGCATTTTTGCACTTCCGTCCTTTGACAAGTTTAGAGCTTGTACAGGATGATAATTATATTTAGAAACACCCATTAACACATTTATATTATTGTTAGATAAAAATTTTATTGATGATTTTTGTAAAGTATCTAACTTGATTAAAGCTGCTGTCGCATAAATACAACAAAAAACATCAGCAGGGTTTTTTGCTAAAACATCAAGACATGTCTCAACAACTGTAGCAGAATCTGTTGCTAGTTTAGTTGGTCGATTATGTGCTTTTATACCTTCTTGTTTTGCAATATTTAGTATTTCTTTATCTTCACTTGAAACTATTATTTCATCAAATAACAATGAGTCTTTAATGGTCTTTATAACTCTTGTTAACAATGGAATACCATCTAAAGGTATAATGTTTTTTCTAGGCAACCTTTTAGAGCCTCCTCTTGCAGGGATTATGGCAATAGACTTTATTTTGTTTTTTTTTACTCCCATAAAATATCACTAAAATTTAACATATGTCCCGCCTGTAGGTTTTTTATAATAATACAGTCCTTTACCAACTCAAACTGATCAGGACGAATACCAAAGCCAGGCCTTCTAAACTCTATTTTACAATCGGATAGACGCTGTCCTTTTTTTGCAGGCTCCACTAGAAAAATACTTCGTCTAATTGAATTACGTTTTTTTAATTCTTCATCAAGTATTTCTCGTCTTCCGGTACCTAATCCTATTTCGACATCCTTGATTGTTTTGATAAAATTCATCATTTCTAGGGGTTCTATCGACATTGAATGTTCAACACTTCTAGTCATTCGATCCTCAGTAATAGTTTTTTCAATCATATTTGCACCCAAGGCAACTGCTGCTATATCCATCTCATTACCTGGTGTATGGTCAGAAAATGCCACAGGATAAGGAAACATTTTTTTAAGTGTTTGTATAATTTTAAGGTTAATACTGTCTAAATGAGCGGGATATCCTGATGGACACTGATGAATAATTATATTTTCATTATTCTCAGAACGAATAATATTCACAGCTTGTTCAATTTCCCCAAGAGTTGCCATACCTGTATCAAGTTGTATACACATGCCTGTTTTGGCAGCACTTTTTATTAGTGGAAAATGATTAACATCAGCTGATGCAATTTTAATGGAATGACAGTCTAATTTCTCTAACAAGCTAATATCTTCATCAAAACCTACAGTTGAAAAAAAAGCTATTTCAAGCTCATCACAATAAGATTTAATTTCTAACCAATCTTTTTCAGGCAAATATCTTCGAACAAGAATATCATATAATGGTTCTTCAACGGTCTCAATTTCACCTGTTTCTCTATTTTTTAAAATACCATAAGAGAACATTTGTTTCTTATCAGCCACAAGGCGATCTGGATTAAAAATTTGAAATTTAACAGCATCAGCGCCCGCATCTGAAGCATGTTTGATTAATCTTTTAGCTGAGTCTAATCCCTCATGAGTTGGCCCTATCTCAAATGTAATATAACAAGGAAAACCATCTCCAATATTTTTTTTATTAATTTTTACCATTCTTAAGTGTCACTTAGTTTGTATTTGTTAATGACTTCAGTGATTGTTTTTATAACCTTGCTTTGATTTTCGTCAGTTAAACTTGAAAAAATAGGAATAGATATTGTAGATTTGAAGTAATCTTCTGCATTTGCACAATAGCCTTTTTTAAAATTTAAGGATTGATAATAAGGTTGTAAATAAACAGGTATGTAATGTATGTTTACTTCTATATCGTTTTTTCTTAAATTATTATAAATTTGTTTTTGTTTTTTTTTCATTTCTTTACCCTTGATACATATTGGATATAAATGATAGCTTGAATAAGTTCCAGGTAACTGCAAAGGTGTAATAAGGGGTAAACTTTTAAGTTCATTATCATAATATTTAGCAATTTCACGACGACGGCTTACAAATTGATCTAATCTACTCATTTGGCTTAATCCAAGTGCTGCTTGAATATCATTCATTCTATAATTAAAACCTAATTCAATTTGTTGGTAATTCCAAATTTCGTCTTCAGGACGATCTTGAAATAATTTTTTATCATTTATATTTCCACTGTTGCGAAGGTATCCTAATCTTTTTGCTAAAAACTCGTTATTTGTTAATGCCATACCACCCTCACCAGTAGTAATAATTTTAACTGGGTGAAAACTAAAAACTGTTATGTCGCTATGAGTGCAAGAGCCCACTTTTATTTGATTATAAGACGCACCGATTGCATGAGACGCATCCTCTATAATTTTAAAGCCATATTTTTTTGACAAATCATATATTGCTGGCATATCACAGGGTTGACCGGCAAAATGAACAGGAACTACAACTTTAGGTAATTTTCCTAATTTTTCTGCTTTTATTAATTTTTCTGATAATGCATTAATACTCATGTTGTAAGTTTTGGAATCAATATCAACAAAATCTACATCTGCACCACAATAACGACCACAATTAGCAGAGGCTACAAAAGTATTTGGTGAAGTCCACAGCAAATCACCTGGGCCAAGATTCAAGGCCAAACATGCAATATGTAGGGCACTGGTTGCACTATTAACTGCAACAGCGTAAGAAGCGCCACAGTAATTAACAACTGATTGTTCAAATTTTGGAACTGTTGGACCTTGTGTTAAAAAATCTGAACGCAGCACCTTTTCTACTTCAATAATATCATCTTCAGTAATTTCTTGGCGTCCATAAGGTATCATGAACTAAATCTTACCAATGAGATTTTGGTTTTTATCAAGCCAATTTTTAAATTCAATTTTGGTCATCCATTTTGAATTGTTTTTACTATTATAACAAAAATCCTCTGGTAGTTTTTTACCATTCTTGATACGTTTTTTGTCTTTATTCCAATTATTTATTTGTGGTAAAATTTTGTAGTACTTAGGGTATTCATAACAAGAATAACTATCCTCTTTACTTATCATTTCTTCATGTAGTTTTTCACCCACACGTATACCTACAATTTTTTTCTTGGCATCAGGTGCAATCACTTGCGCAATATCTATAACTTTCATGGAAGGAATTTTTTTAACATAAATTTCACCTCCAATCATGTCATTAAAAGCATGACAAACTAAATCAATTCCTTGATCTAATGAAATCATAAAACGTGTCATTCTTTCATCAGTTATCAACAATTCACCTTTATCTTTAATTGACATAAAAAATGGAATTACAGAGCCGCGTGAACCCATCACATTACCATAACGAACTACTGCAAAGGATGTTTTGTGACTACTAGCGTAAGATGAATTGCTAGCAATAAATAACTTATCAGAAGCAAGTTTTGTTGCACCGTATAGATTAATTGGACTACTTGCTTTATCGGTTGAAAGCGCTACCACTTTTTTAACACCTTGATCAATACAAGCATCTACCAAATTCATTGCACCATTAATATTAGTTTTGATACACTCAAAAGGATTATATTCAGCAGTTGGAACAATTTTAGTTGCTGCGGCATGCGCAACATAATCTATATTATGTAAAGCGCGGTGAAGTCGATCTTTGTCACGTACATCTCCTATAAAAAAACGCACTCTAGGATCATCTTTATATAATTTTGCCATCTCCCATTGTTTCATTTCATCTCGTGAAAAAATTACTAATCGTTTAGGATTATATTTTTTGAGAGTGTGAGGTACAAAAGCGTGACCAAAGGAGCCCGTTCCACCTGTAATTAATATAGAAGATTTTTTTAGCATTCTGTTATTTGAATTAAAATTAAACTTAAATTTTTTTTTTACCTATAGATAATTTTTTAAATATTTTTTTTAGTCTTACCTTGCTTTTATTTTCCAAGATCCGATAATAGTTCAGAGATTTTTTTATCATCATAATTAATTTTTTTCATTATTTTTTTTGCTGAATTTGGGTCTAATTTAAAAGCTAATCTCAGAATATTCATCCAATTAACATTATTCTTTGACCTAATTTTTTCAATTTTTGAAATAATTTTAAGATATTTGTTATTTGAGTGCATGAAAGCTATATATATTAAAAACCATGATGAAAATACAAATATTAATAAGCAAATCCTCTTGGGCTAATACTTATAAAAAAGAAATTTTTAGTAAACTTAAAGAATTCTCAAAAAGTGTTATTTTTTTACATAATCACAAAGAATTAAAAGATAATTATGATATAAACATTATATTTAGTTATTTCAAAATAGTACCAAAAATATATCTTAAAAAATCTAAAGTAAATTTGATACCACACGAATCAAACCTACCAAAAGGCAAAGGTATGTCACCTTTAACTTGGCAAATTTTAGAAGGTAAAAAAAAAATTTTCTTCTCTTTAATCGAAGCCAACTCTAAAATTGATAATGGTGTAGTTTATTACAAAAAAATAAAGACAATACCAAAAGATTTTTTATTTGATGAAATTAAAAAAATTCAGTTAGATGAAAATTTAAAATTAATAGTAAAATTTATTAAGTTTTATAAAAGAAAAAATAAAGCACCAAAAAGCAAAATACAAATTGGCAAAAGTACCTTTTATAAAAAAAGAGTTCCTAAAAATAGTGAAATCAAAATTAAAAATTCTATACTCTCACAATTTAACTTATTGAGAATAGTGGATAACAAAAATTATCCTGCATATTTTACAATTTATGGAAAAAAATATATTTTAAAAATAAGTAAATCATGAAATTTATAATTATAACTAAAAAAAAGTGGGATTTAAATAACTTTAAAGATTTAAACAAAAATATTTTTGTATTAGATAAAATAAATCTAAAAAAAATTAAAAAAATAAATCCAAAGATTATTTTTTTTATACATTGGTCTAAGTTAATTAATAATTCTATATTTAATAAATATCTTTGTATACAGTTTCACTCATCTAATCTTCCAAAAGGAAGGGGCGGTAGCCCAATTCAAAATCAAATTTTATCCAATATAAAAAAGACAAAAATATCTGCTTTTAAAGTTTCTGAGAATTTGGATTCTGGACCAATTTGTTTACAGTACGATCTTTCGCTTAAAGGAAGTGCATTAGATATATTAAAAAGAATAGAAAATAAATCAATTCAAATGATTAAAAAGATAATTAATATAAAAGATTTACATTTTAAAAAACAAAAAGGTAAACCTTCTTTTTTTAAAAGAAGAAAGCCATCAGAAAGTAAAATAAATACTCATAAAATCACAACCATTAATAAGTTATATGATTTTTTAAGAATGTTAGATGCTCCCTGTTATCCAAAAGCATATGTAAAGTTAAATAAATTTAAATTCATGTTTAATGATATAAAAATAAATAAAGATAAAATAAATGCTAAAGTAGAAATTACAAAAAATGAAAAATAAAAGAATTTTAATTGTTGCTGCACATCCTGATGACGAAATTCTTGGTTGTGGAGGAACTATATCAAAATTAAAAAATGAAAATCACATTGAAGTGCTTTTTATGACTAATGGTGTTTCTGCCAGAGGAAATGATAAAAAACAAATACTAAGAAGAAAGAAAGCCTGTCTCAATCTATTTAAATATCTTTCTTTACCTGCTCCAACAATTAACAATTTCCCAGACAATCAAATGGACAAAATTCCTTTATTGAAGGTTATAAAAAAAATTGAGAAAAAAATAAAGACCTATAAACCTGATACAATTATTACTCATTATTCTCATTGTTTAAATATTGATCATAGAATTACTTTTGATGCTGTAACTACAGCTTGCAGGCCAGTGAATGGATTGAGTGTTAAAAAAATCTTAAGTTTTGAAATTCCTTCTAGTTCTGACTGGGCATTATTCAAAGGAAAAAATTTTCAGCCAAATTATTTTGTAGATATTTCAAAACACATAAAAAAAAAAAATTGATTTAATCAAATTTTATAAAGAAGAATTAAAAGAATATCCACACAGTAGATCTATAACTGCTATTAAAGCTTTAGCAAGTATACGTGGTGTAAGTTGTGGCGTTAGATATGCAGAGGGTTTTTATTTAAATAGGTTTCTAGATTAAGAAATATAAATGCAAAAAATTATAAAAAAAATATTTGATAAGAAATCTCCCCCTATTTTAATTGCTGAAATTTCTGCCAATCATATTGGTTCATTAAAAAATGCTAAAAAATTAATACTTACTGCAAAAAAAAATGGTGCTGATTTAGTAAAACTTCAAACTTATGAACCAAGAAATATGACTATTAACTCGTCACAAAAAGATTTTTTGGTAAAAGATGGATTATGGAAAGGTTACAAGTTATGGGATCTGTATAAGGAAGCTCAAACACCTCTTAAATGGCAAAAAGAATTGTTCAGCTATGCAAAAAAAATTAAAATTCCATGTTTTAGCACACCATATGATGATGAGGGCGTGGCTCTTTTAAAAAAACTTAATTGTAAATTATATAAAATTTCTTCATTTGAAATGAAGGATAGTTCATTAGTTAAAAAAATTTGCAGTATTGGAAAACCTGTAATAATTTCTACAGGGTTGGCTAACCTGAAGGAAATAAGCGAAGTTTATAGAGTTGCAAAAAAATCAGGGTGTAAAAAATTAGTACTACTATATTGTGTAAGTTCTTATCCTGCAAAAATTAAAGATTTTAACTTAAACAACATAGAGATTTTGCAAAAAAAATTTAAATGTGAGATAGGTTTTTCTGATCATTCCACAGATAATACAGTTGCGATGTTGGCAATTTCACGTGGTGCAAGAGTTATAGAAAAACATATAGCTTTAGAGGGTCAAAAAAATGGTTTGGATATTGAGTTTTCAATTAAAGGTAAAGAAATTAAAAAATTTAAAGATGACATGATTAAAGCGTGGAATCTATTAGGTAAAAATTTTTTTGTTAGATCGGATAATGAACTTAAAAATATAAAATTCCAAAGATCGATCTATGTTGTGGAAAAAATAAAAAAAGGTGAAAAGTTTTCCTCAAAAAATATAAAAAGAATTAGACCTGGTTATAGTTTGCCCGCAAACAAATGGAGTTTTATTTTAGGAAAAAAGTCCAAAAAAAATTACTCAGCTGGTTCTAGAATAAAAATATAAGGTTTTTAATAATTAATTATCTAATATTAATATTATTTGCTTTAAGGTGAAGCTTACACTCTCTAGGAGTAATCTCTTTAAAATGAAATAAGCTGGCAGCTGCAACTGCATCAACCTGGGCATATTGAAAAGCTTTTAGCATGTCATCAGGTATACCCGCACCACCACTGATAATTAGATTTGAATTAATATTTTCTGAAAATTTTTTTATAAACTCATAGTCATAACCATTCATTAATCCATCATGATCTATCGAGGTTAATATAATTTCACTAACACCAATTTTCTCTATCTCCTTTATCCAGTCTATAACTTCTATTTTTTCATTTTTTTTTCCATTATGACTAAAACAAATATACTTATCCTCAATTTTTTTATAATCAATTGATGCAACAACAAACTGTCTACCAAAACTTTTATTTATCTGTTTTAAAAAATCTAAGTCTCTATAAAATAAACTATTTATAACAATTTTATCTATTCCAACCTTAAGTAAATTATATATTTGATCAATATTCTTAATACCTCCTCCATAATAAAAAGGCACAAAACAATTTTCACATAACTCTTTTATCAAATTGTAATGTGGGTCTACATTTCGAGATGTTTCATCAATATTTAATAGAATCAATCCATCTACATCTCTTCTATTATAAATTTTTATTGATGGCATTACAGATCCAACATTTCTCCAAGAGTCAAATTTTTCCCCCTTTACAACTCCAATTTTTTTCCAAAGTAATGTTGGTATAATCCTTTTTTTTAACATTTATAAATCTAAAAAGTTTCGAAGAATTTTTTTTCCTAGAAAAGAACTTTTTTCAGGATGAAATTGAATGCCAAAAATATTTTCTTTTTGAACAATTGAAGTAATTTCATGCTGACCAAACGGAGTTGAACAAACTAGATTTTCTGAATTTTCTATATTTAAGTTATAACTATGAGAAAAATATACATTATTTTCCTCTAAAAAACTTATTCCCTTAATTATGTTGCTGTTTTTATTCTTAATTTCAATTTGATTCCATCCAATATGAGGAAGTTTTTCAGAAGGTTTACAATTAATTTTTTTTACCTCACCCGTTATCAAATCTAATCCTTCATTTCTTTCTTCCTCATAGCTACAGCTACCTAATAATTGCATACCAACACATATTCCTAAAAAAAATTTATCTTTAGGATAATCTTTTAAATAATGGAAAATTTTTTTGTCTAAAAGAAATTTTTTTGCTGCAGAAAAAGTTCCATGACCAGGTAAAATGACTTTATTGGATTTCTTGATATCTTCTAAATCAGAGCTAATTTTTGATTTAAACCCCAGATCAAATATAGCATTTTTAATAGAACCAACGTTGCTAGTTGGAATATCAATAATTAAGACTTTTTCTTCCATGAAATTTAATTGTCATATTTCTTTTTAATTAAACAATTTTGCTCATCCTTAATAAGCTTTCCATCATTATTACATAGGAAGATGTCTTTATTTGTAAAATTATCACAAATTATATCAAATTCCTTAACGTTCATATCAATATCAGATAGAATTTTTTCTAACGATTTTCCTAAATAGGTACTTGGATAGTTTCCATCTCTTTCTTTAATGATTTTAAATGCCTCTTTTCTAGAAATTTTATCCCTTCTAATTGCCATGCTTAATATATCAGTCGCTCTACTCCATCCAAATTTTAAAAATTTAAAATAATCATGGATCCCTGTTTGATGATTGTCCAAGTTTTCATAATTTCCGTACGAACCTTCAACCCACTTATCATATGTTTTAAAACCATGTTTCATGACATATTCATAGTTTTTATAGCCATTCCAGGGAAAAAAATAACCAAGAAATAAACTTTGTATTTTAGCTTTTTTAATATCTTCAACAGAAGGGTAATGATAGGGAATTAAATCTCTTTTTTCTAAATTGTACAAACCTTCTACATCGCTTACTCTTAAACCTACAAAACCTGCAAATTGCAACAACCATTCCCACGTAAGCTCTTTCGCATTAGCTGCTTTTTCAGCACCACCATACTCATTTTGAGAATTTTCACCCCAAATAATTAGATTGATACCATATTTTACTGCTACATTAATAGGTATAGTGTTTATGGAAATATGTTCTGGCCATGAGATATCTCCAATCATTTCCAGGCCTATTCTGTTAAGTTTTTTTCTTACTTTTGGATTTGATGAAAATTCAATATAGTCAAAACCTTGTTGTTTTAAATTTTCTATATTTTCTCTTCCAAGTTCAGATAAATCACATGTAGTCGAGGTAACACACAGTGGATTTAATCCTAATTCTCTTAATTTTAATGCTTGGTATACGCTATCTTTCCCTCCACTTACAGGAACTACACAATCCCAATTATTTGTTTTATTATTCTTTTTAATTTCATGAACTATATTTAAAAACATTTCTTCTCTTTTTTCCCAATCAATATTAGGTCTATTCCAATAAGATAAACAAGCTGAGCAAACACCCTCTTTATTAAATTTGAGTTGAGGCTTTGTTGAAGGTAAAAAACAGTTGATACAGTATTTCATAGACAAGCTTATTTTTCTAACAAAAACCAAGTAACATCATCTTGAGGGAAGCTTAAATCACCATGATAACAAAAACCATAATCTAATAACTTTAAAGATTTATATTTTTTCATAATTTCTCCTGCAAAATCTCTCTTAAATAGTTTATCTTTATGACCCCTATAGTCAATTGAAACAGGTTTTGGATTAAAATATTCAACAATCAAGATATATTTTTTACTCAACTTAAACATTTTCGAATATATTTTTTCAAGGTTGTTAGGATTAATATGAATTAAAACCCCTTTGGTAAATACAAGATCATATTTTCTTGTTTTATCAAAACTCTCAATAGACTGATTGTAACTATTTTTTTTACCTAAAATTTTTGTTAGCTCTTTAAAGGCTAAATTGTTTATTTCAACACCATGGGTATTTATATTTGGAAACAAATTTTTAAGAGCCACTAAATTTGCACCAATATTTGCTCCAAATTCCAAACAGTCTTTTGGAGGTAACTTATTATTAAAAATTTTTGAGAACAGTCCCAAATTATTTTTGACTAGTCTTTCTAATGAATTTCTTGAATTGTAATCTTTACCAAATTTACCTGTCCAAAATTTTTGTTGTTTGTTATATGTAGTTTTCATTATTTTATTAAATCGATTATTATAATACTTATCTTATATTCGAATATATTCAAATATCCTTTTCAATTTTATATTAAACTTAAATTAAAATATATTTTGATATCAGCTCATTCAGATAGGAGTCTATCACAAATTTATAGAGCTACATTAAGATCTAAACTGTTAATAGGTTTTTCAACTAAAGTAATAATGATTTTTTTGTTATTGATCTTGCTATTTTAATTTACGCATTATAATATTTATTTGAAAGCCATTTTTGAAATGAACCAATGAAAACTGTAGTTGTTATTCCTGCTCGATACGGATCCAGTCGTTACGCTGGTAAACCATTAATCAAATTACTTAACAAACCAATGATTCAATGGGTTGCGGAACTAAGTGCCAGAGCTGTGGGTAAAGAAAATGTCTATATCGCTACC
>MDTF01016872.1_pt1 | contig 21441 bp, 19 predicted proteins | sample 811191 | NCBI WGS metagenome assembly MDTF01 (sample SAMN05326649, study PRJNA326480) | marine metagenome | isolation source: seawater | place: Southern Ocean | collected 2011
TCCGTGTCTTAAGACAAAGTACCATTGGCGCTGAAGGGCTTGACTTCCGAGTTCGGAATGGGATCGGGTATTGCCCCTTCGCAATAATCACCAGGCAGAAATGTATAGTACAAGTTTGATATAATGTAAATATTTTATTTAATGAAATTTAACTTTTATTTGAAAATTTATAGTTAAATAAAAGGAAAATCAGGATAAAAACATGAGTAATATCTATTTTTTTAATTCTTCTACAGTTCTGGTATTATTATTGAAAACTTCATATATATGAAATTTTTAATTATATTATAATAAATGATCGAACTTTTTTTTAACACAGTTTTAACTAATGCCGTTATATTTGCTTATGGTATCCTTGCTTCAATTTATGTCTTTAATGAAAAAATATCTAAAAATAATATTTCTGAAATACCACTATTCGGCATAATTTTTATAAGCTTTTTAACACTAATTTTAAACTTTTTTATTCCAATTAACAAAATTATTGGAACTATTATATTAATATTTGGCTTATTATTTTTAGTTAAAGTAATGGCTTTCAATTCTAAGGTTTATAAAAAAATTATAAAAAATATATCTATCTCATCGATTATTACCATTATATTACTTTCTTATTCTAATATTTACAGACCAGATGCGGGCTTGTATCACCTTCCATATTTAAGTTTAGTTAATGATAATAAAATAGTAATTGGTGCTGCTAATATAAACTTCAGATTTGCTATAAACTCAATTGCACAATATTTATCTGCGAGTCAAAATAATTATATTTATAATCAAGCTTCTATTTCCATTCCTCTGGCATCAGCATTTTCTTTTTCGATAATATTTATGATTAAAAAAATATTTGAAAAAATAAAGATAAACAAAACATTAATCTCTACAAGTATTTTTTTAATAAGCATTTTTTGCTTATTAAGTTTTGGTAGATTTAGCAACTATGGGAATGATGCAATATCTCACTTATATTTTTTTATTTTAGTAATATTTATACTGGCTGACTACGAAAGAATAAAATTCGATTATTTAAAATTAAATAAAATAGCTCTATTATCAATTTTTTTATTTACCACTAAGGCATTCATGTTTTTAATTATAGCAATACCTTTTATATTTTTTATAACGTTTAAAAATAAAAAAAAATTATTACTATCTAGGTTTCATTTCATAAATAGTGTTTTATTAATAGCGTGGTTATTAAAGTCAGTCATTATTAGTGGCTGCATAATCTATCCAATAAATGAAACCTGTTTTAAAAGTTTAAAAATACATGATGAAAATAAGGTAATATTTGAATCTAAATCTGGTGAAGCATGGGCAAAAGGTTGGATCAATCAGAAAAAAGAAATTTTAGACTTTGCAGAATATAATAAAAATTTTAATTGGGTTGCTACATGGAAAATAGTTCATCTCAAAAAAATTATTGAAAAACTAACACCTTATTTGATATTTTTACAACTATTTTTATTACTTTTAGTCTTTCAAAAAAAAGAATCCTTAAAAATTAAAAAAAAAGAAATTAGTTTTGTTTTTTTTATATCAATAATATTATGTATTATTTGGTTTTTAAAATTTCCTCTTTATAGGTACGGGTCAGCATTTCTAGTTAATGCAATAATAATTCTATTTATTTATATGATTTATTATTTGAACTTGATTCCTAAAAAAAATACTTTAATTAAAAATTTTAAAATTTTTATTTTAATTTGTTCAATTGCCTTTTTAACAAAAAACTTTTTAAGAATCCATGAAAATTCGAACATATTTAATAATAAAATTTGGCCTGATATCTACTCTGAGAAAAATGACTATAAAAAAAATAAATTCGCGTTAATTAAAGATAAAAATAATAATGATTTATACTATTTTAGTTCAGGAAAATTATGCATGTACAGTCAATCACCATGCTCAAATTATAAAATACAGAATTTATATAAAGAAAATTTTTTTTCATATGAGCTGTATTGGGTAAAATAATTTTATATTGAGTAAGATTAAAAGGTACTTTTAAATATAAAACAATAAGATTAGACACTAAAAACCTCTAGCATTTGCAAGATATAATTATGCATGTAATCATATGTCGAATTTTTTAAGTTAATATATATAAAACAATAATGAATTTAATGAAAATATTAAAAAAAAATGACATATTTTTTTTTGTCATAAAAAAATTACAAAATTTACTAAAAATTATAATAAAAAGAATTATCATATTTTCAGGAATAGAAGAGCGATTGTCAAAAATTGAGCATTCTCTAATATATGACTTAATACCAAAAGATTTTCCATGGGAAACACACTGTTTGAATGGTCAAAAATATAGAAAAAAAATTATAACTGAAATTTTAACAAAAATTAAATTTAATTTAATTATTGAAACAGGCACTGAATATGGGTTTACTACAAAATTTTTTAGCCTGCATTGTGACAAAGTATTATCTATAGAAAAATCAAAACCAGTTTTTTTAATGGCAAAAAAAAACTTAAAAGACCAAAAACAAATCGAATTAATCTTAAATGATAGTAAAAATTTAGGTTCAATTTTAAAAGCAAAAAATATTAATTTGAACTCAAATGACTCAATTTTTTTTTATTTAGATGCACATTCTATTGACGACTATCCACTGATCGAAGAAATCACTTTAGTTCTAAATAATTTCAAAAATTTTATAATGGTGATTGATGATTTTCAAGTTCCAAACGATGAGGGATATGGGTATGATTCACATCAAGGTAAAAAATTAAATATTCAATTTATTCAAAAATTGTTAAGTAAAAAAGAATATATTTTTTTTCCAAATATAAATTCTTCTGAAGAAACTGGACGACTTAGGGGGTATGCATTGATAACTAATAACATCGAATTTAAAAATGTACTTCAAATGATAGAAGGATTATCTCTTTTTAAATTTTAACTATTAAAATTAAATAATACTAATTATCTTAAGATATATTTAACAAATATTGCCTAAGGATAATATTTATTTTTTTTTTATTAATGAATAATAAAAAACCACTTAGCTTAATGACTGTCTTGTACAAATAAAAAAATAAAAAAATAAAATTATAATGTTTAAATAATATAGTTAAATCCTCCAAGGTTTTATTAAAAAAATTTGATAATGAAAAACTTACACCACCAGACTTCATAAAAACTATATAAGCATCTAATTTTTTATATTTAAAATTTTGTTTGCAAAGTCTAATTAAAAAATCAGTATCAGATGAAATAATAAAGTTCTCGTCGTATAATTCAAGATATTCTAAAACACTTTTTTTAATAAATAATGATGTGTGAGGAATTTTAAATGGATTAAGCCTATTTGTTTTATCAGATTTAAATTCCCAAAATCTATTTATTTTTTTATTCTTAAAGTAAGCAATATTACCAAATAAAAAATCTAAATTATTTGATTTATTGTCAATATATTTCAAAGTATCACTTGAATAAAAGATGTCTCCAGAGTGTAAAAGGCCAACTAGATTCCCATTAGCTTTTTTAATGCCTTTATTTATTCCTTGATAAATTCCATTATCACTTTCTCTTATATGAAGTGTTTGTGGATTTATTTTTTTTTTTATAATTTCTGAGGTTCCGTCAGTAGAATTAGAATCAATAATAATGTGCTCATAATTTTTAAATGATTGAGAACGAATACTATCTAATGTTTTTATAATATTATCTTTATCATTTTTTACTACCGTAATTATAGTAATATCTGGCTTCATCTATTTTTGTTTTACATAATCGCTATATGTTTTTAACAAGCCCTCATTAAATGAAGTTTTATTTTTCCAGCCCAAACTTTTTGCTAATGAAACATCAAGTATTTTTCTTGGTGTTCCATCAATATTTTTTTTATCAAATTTAATTTTACATTTAACTTTCAGAATATTTAGTGCTTTTTTTGCAACTTCCATTATGGTCTGATCTTTTCCACTCCCCACATTAATTAAAAAATTTTTGGTTTTTTTATTCATAAAGTAAATGCATGCATCTGCTAAGTCATCTACATAAATAAATTCTCTTTTTGCTTTACCTGTACCCCAAAGTTTTAGGTCTTTTTTTGTACCAACTTTGATTTGATGAATTTTTTTAATTAACGCTGGTAAAAAATGTGAATTTTTTTCATCATAAGTATCACCAGGCCCAAATGTGTTGCATGGCATCAAACACTTGTATTCAGTTTTATATTGATGATTGTAAGCCTCACACATTTTAATTCCTGTTATTTTAGATACTGCATAAGGTTCATTTGTTTTTTCTAACATTCCAGAAAGTAAATATTCTTCTTTTATCGGCTGTTTACAGTTTCTTGGATAAACACAACTTGAACCAAGAAAAATTAATTTTTTAACACCCGCAAGATATGCGCCATGAATTAAATTATTTTGAATAGACAGATTTTCATATAAAAAATTGGCTCTAAAAATATTATTTGCATAAATGCCACCGACTTTTGCCGCTGCAATAAATATAAATTTTGGTTTTATTTTTTTGATGAAATCAAAAGTTTTTTTTTGATCTAAATAATTAACTTTTTTTTTGCTTATTAATATTATGTTATTATAGCCACTTGTTTTTAATTTTCTTACAATGGCAGATCCTACCAATCCTGTGTGCCCAGCTACAAAAATTTTGTCATTTTTTTTTAACTTCATTGATTAATTTTTTTAATTTCATAATCAATCATCTCATCAATCAATTGTATAATTGATATTTTTGCTTTCCATTTTAAAATCTTTTTTGCCTTACTCGGATCACCCAATAAAGTATCTACTTCTGTCGGTCTAAAATATCTTCTAGAACATTCAATAATTATATTATTATTTTCATCTAGGGCTTTTTCATTTACTCCTTTACCGACCCATTTCACTTTAATTTTAAGTTTGGCCAAAACTTTACTTATAAAAAATTTAATTGAATATTGTTTTCCTGTTGCAATTACAAAATCTTCTGCTTTTTTTTGCTGCAACATTAACCACATAGCTTCCACATAATCTTTCGCATGACCCCAATCTCTTTTTGAATATAGATTACCTAGAATTAATTTTTTTTGATAGCCATACTTAATTCTTACTAACCCTTTAATAATCTTTTTTGTTACAAAAGTTTCACCTCTTAAAGGACTTTCATGGTTAAATAATATTCCATTACATGCAAATATATTATACGCCTCTCTATAATTTTTAATTATCCAGTACGCATATAATTTGGCTACTCCGTATGGACTACGAGGATAAAATGGTGTTTTTTCATTTTGTTTTTTTTCTTGAACTTTTCCATATAACTCAGATGTGCTAGCTTGGTAAATTTTAATTGTTTTTGTTTTACCCAGCATCCTAACTGCTTCTAATATTCGTAATACTCCAAGCGCATCCGAATTTGCAGTATATTCTGGTTGCTCAAAAGATACCGCTACATGAGACTGTGCTGCTAAATTATAGATTTCATCAGGATTAGTTTTTTTTATGATTGACTGTATTGATAAACCGTCGCTCATGTCACCATGATGCAGTATCACAGACGGTTTTTTTAAATCTTTTTGTTTATTAAAAATATGATCTATCCTTTGAGTGTTAATAGAAGATGCCCTTCTTTTTATGCCATGAACTACATATTTTTTTTTCAGTAAAAACTCTAAAAGATAAGCTCCATCTTGACCCGTTATTCCAGTTATTAAGGCAATTTTTTTTTTAAATTTCATTACAGTTTTTTTTAATATTACAATTAGAGTAATATTTATATAAAAATATTAATTTGTGTTAGTTATTGCTACTTAATTTCATTATTTTTTAACTTACAATCTATAGAAAAAATAATTAATGCAAGCAAAATCCAAAAAAAACTACCGTGCCAAGATGAAAAAAAAGCTCCCGTTGGTCTTAATGGAAAAAGGTATGATAAAAAAATTGATAAAAATCCATGAGTTAAATAGTTAAATTTTTTGCTATAGATTCTAATGACTTTATAAATGAAATAAATAAATAAAATTAAAAATACAATTCCAGCTTCAACAAGGATCTCTAAAATATAATTGTGAGGATGCGTTGAACAACCATCGGATAGGTTATATTCACCTTTAATATTACTTTGTTTGCACACTAATCTAAAAGTTCTAATGCCTGTTCCAAAAAATGGTTTGTCTTTAATCAAAATTATAGATGTTTTGTAGTGCTTGCCCCACGGAGTTTGTAAAAAACTGCTATAGATATTACTTTCTCTATTGGACCAATCACTTAAATCATTCATTCTTTCTTTCGTGGTTGGGTTAATTGTAATAAACAAACCTAATATTAATCCTATTAAAAAAAGAAATTTAATTTTTTTAAAATCAAATTTATTATCGAATATTAAAAAAATTGATAATGTAACCACACTCATAATTGTTGAACTTCTTTCACCTGTTAAAATTATAAAACAAAAATTTACAAAGAGTAGGGTAATTAAATAATTTTTTTTTTTTAAAAATTTATTAGTATAATAAAATAAAAATATAGAAGCATAACCGATTGTAGCAAGATAAAATCCTGGCACCAACTCACCTTTAAATGGTCCACTCAACCTTAATGGTAAAATTTTTTCAATATTGAATATTTCGTACGTTCTTATAGTGTTAACTTTGAATCCTAATATGTCTTTAAATTCTGGATTAAAAAATTGATACAACAAGTCTATGTATATAAAGAATGTAATAAACAATATAATATAAGAAAAAATTTTTATTTTGTTAGAACTTATTTTTTTTAAATAAAAAGCAATTCCTAGACAAAAAATAAAATTAAAACCAAAAGCGAATGATTTAGATATGTTTTTAATATTGTATTCATGAAAAAAGATTGAAATAAATATTAGGTAGGCCCACATAATAAACAAAATTATACTTAAATCTGATTGTAAAAAATTCCATTTCTTTGATAAGTATGCCTTAAATAAGATCAATATTGATGATGAATAAATTATGAAATTAATTGAAAAATTTCCAATTATTAACGCCAGCGGTATGAATAGAATAAATGTAAAAATAGTGTTTAAAAAAAAACGTTCATTATCAACATTCATTTAATAAAATTTAAAAAGCTTTTTTTTTTGTAATTGTATCCAGGTCTTATTTTCTAAGTACCAATTAATTGTTTTTTCTAAACCAGAGTCTAGATTTGTTTTTTGTACCCAGTCAATTTTAGATGATAGGTTTTTATATTCAAGAAAATACCTCAAATCATGACCTGGCCTATCTTTAACATACTTAATATGATCCATATAATTAAAAGATGATTTAAAATGAATCTTTTTATTCAAGATTTTAATAATTTTTTTTACCAAAGAAATGTTATCTGTTTCATATTTTGAACCTATACAATGCACAGATCCATCAAAATTAATATCCAAGATTTTTTGTATAGCATCAATATTATCTTCTATGTAAATCCATTGTCTTTTTTGATTACCATTTCCATAAATGCCCATTTTATTCTTAGATAAAAAAGAAAAAATTGTTAAAGGAATTAGTTTTTCCAGGTGTTGATATGGTCCATAATTATTGCAAGAGTATGTTGTAAGAGTGGGTAATCCATAAGTTTTATTAAATGACCTGACAAGATGGTCGCTTGATGCTTTGGATGCTGAATAAGGAGAGTTCGGTCTATAGGGTGATTTTTCATTAAATCTACCTTTTTTAATTGATCCAAAAACTTCATCCGTGGATATTTGCAAAAACTTAATTTTTTTATATTTGAAAACTTTTAAAGAATTTTCTAATAGATTATAAGTTCCATTAATATTTTCTAAAAAAATTCTACTATCATTTATAGATTTATCTACATGTGAATGTGCAGCAAAATTGACAACTATATCGGGTTTAAAATTTGTAAAAATGTCTTGAATTTTGTATTTATTACAAAGGTTAACTTTTTCAAAATGAACCCATTTAAATCTTTTTTGGACAGAAGCATCTGATGCATCACTGATACAATCAATATTTATTACATCATATTTTTTTTGGGACAATTTACTTAAAAAGTTTTGTCCTATAAAGCCATTCGCACCAGTTATAATAATTTTTTTTTTAATCATTGAAAATTTTTTTGTATTTTTTCGTAGTCATTTTAATATCATATTTATTCTTAAGTTCATTAATATATTTTTTTTTATTTTTTTTGAAAAAAGTATCTGGCTTTGATAAAACTGAATAAATTTCGTCAGCCATTCTATTATTCTCAGAACTTTTAAAAACATAACCATTAATATTATTTAAAATTAAATTTCTTGAAGATCCTGTGTCAAATGCAAAAATTATCTTTTCTAACGTAAATGCTTCTCTCATCATTAGTGAGCCCCATTCTTGCAATGAAGGAATTATAATAAGATCACTTACTTTATAAACACTATACAGTTCTTTTAAATTCAATTTCTCATAAGTAATTGTATTTTTATTATAACTTTTAAAAAGTTTTTTCGAGTTTTTTCCCACAGATATAAAAACTACATTGGAAAAAAAATTATTATATTTTGATTCAAGTTTTGTCATTACTTTTAAAAAATTAAAGATTCCTTTTCTCCATTCTCTCAAATCTTGTGCACCCAAAAAAATTACTTTTTTGTGTTTTGTTTTATTTTTTAATATCTGATAAAAGTCACTGTCATGAATAATTTTTTCAGACATTGGGTAATTAATTATTTTTTTTATATTATTTTTGTTTAAAATTTTTGTTTTATCAATAAACTGATTGGCATAAGTAGATGGAGAGATAACAATAGGTCTAATTTTACTTAGCAAAAATTTATTCGATTCATAATTTTTTTTTGCAAGGTTTTTGAATTTACCAAATAATGCTGGACAATTTTTACATCCATTCGAGAAATTAGTACATAATTGTGAATACCTACACCCACCAGTAAAATTAAACATGTCGAAAGGGAAAAGTATAATCTTAGCATTAAATTTATTTTTGATTGATAAAATTTCTTTATAATTCAATATATATTCAAACCATAATACAAATACATAATCATAATTTTTTTGATTAGTAATTTTACTTACGTGATGAGCTTTGAATAAACTTTTATTAATAAATCTATTAAAAAAATAAAATTTGTTTGTAGTAAGTAAAAATGAAATTATTCTATTTGTCGATTTATATAAAAAATAATAGATTAATCCGATTGAACCATAATAAGAATAAATATTTTTTTTTTTTTTTTTAAGATAGGGAATTAGTAAATTAACTTCCATTTCAGGAAATTGTTTTTTTAGAAAATTGAATATATTTGAGGTTGCATTCCCAGCTCCGCCTTTATTATAAAGTTCAGAAATAATTAGGATTTTCTTCATTAAATCACAATTGTAAAAAATTTATTAAAAACATTTTCAACAATTAACTTAAATTATCACTTAACGCAAAAATAAAACTTTTCGTACGTGTTAACAGAATTATTAAGTTTAAATAAAGAGACTTTTTTTTTGAATAAAGTTTGATTTGATTTTAAATTATTTATACATTAATTTTTTGTGAATATTTAAATCCCTATTACAGTTAATAGAATAATCGATGATTTGTTTTAGTGGTCTTGTATAATTTATATAATTTAATAATAAATTTTGTTTATTCAGGTACGCTTTATGCAGTTTTTTATCATTTTTTAAAATATTAACTAATAAGAGTGCTTTTTCTATATTTGTGCAGTGAAGCTGTTTAATAATCAATTGAGAATTCCAAAAGCAGTTTCTATTACCTATTATTAAATTTTGACATATTGCAGCTTCTATAAGTGAGTTTCCCCATCGTGGAGTTTTAGTGCTTACGGCTAAAAAAAATTTACCCTTGGCAAGTTTAGAAATATAGCTCTTATGAGATAGGTTTTCATCTAATGCGTAGATTTTTTTAATATTTATATGCACATTATTATTTTTTAATTTATTAAAATATTCTTTAATTAGGGCAGTTTGATTAACTTCGAAAATTATATCAATACTCTTAATAAAATTTTTTTTAATTTTTTTAAGAAAGCCTGAGTTTCCAAAAGTGTAGGAAAAATCTATAGAGTGTAATCTTCTAAACAAGCTATATGGTGTAAAGCCCATGGTTTGATTAAGAATTCCATCAAAATATTTTGGTTTGAAAAGAACGTTCTTTTTAAACGATCTATTTTTATGATCTTCAAATATCTTGAACCATAAAACTTTTTCATATTTTTTACTAATATTATGGGAAATTGTGTTTTCAAAAAATATTGCTAAGTCGTAATTATTGAAATTAATCTTATTAATATCTATACAGTTATTTTTTTGAAATTTTAGTACACTCAAGTTCGTTTTGCTTAAATTTTTCTTAGCGGAGTTGAAGTTAATTTTAGACCCGTTATAAAAATTTGAAATAACAAACCTTGTATCGTGATCTGTAAATAATCCAACTGGCCCCATTCTATAATTTGAGTCTAAAATACTAAGTATGCTTTTATCAAAGCTTTTTTTATAAATATCTAGATAATTATAAGGTTTTATAAAAATTATTTTTAATTTTCTGATTTTTTTTAATTTTTTTTTTTTTATTAAATTTTCAATAAAAAGATTACTATGTGTATAAATATTCCATATTCTTATAAAAAAAAAATTTATCTTTTTAATCAATTTTAAAATACTCAATTGTCTTTTTTATTACACTATTAATTTGCCTTTTATTTATGTCATAATAATTAGGCAGTCTTACTATCCTTTTTGATAGGTCATAAGTAATAAATAAATCTTTTTTTTTATAAATTTTCTTACCAATTATAGAATCATGTAGAGGTTCATAATGTATGACTGCTTGAATATAATTTTTTTTCATAAATTGAATAAATTTCTCTCTTTCTTTTGAGCTCTTTAAAACTAAAAAAAATGTATGAAAATTACTTTTATTTTTTTTATTAAAAATAGGTAAATTAAAATAATTGTCATATTTTTTTAACTTATTGAAATATTGATAAAAAATATTTTTTTTTTGCTTTAAATTTTTTTTAAAATTTTTTAATTGTGTTAATAAAAAAGCAGCCTGTAATTCAGAGATATGTGAGCTCTTACCTTCTGCAACCCATTGATATTTATTGATAAGTTTTTTATCAAAAGCTTCTCTATTTGTTCCTCTATGCCATATCAATTTTGTATTTTTAATAAATTTTTTATTGTTTACTAATAATGCACCACCATTACCACAGTGAATATTTTTGGACTCATGGAATGAATAGCAGCCAAAGTCTCCTATCGTACCTAGAAATTTATTTTTATACATTGAACCTAACGCAGCTGCAGCATCCTCAATGATGATTATTTTTTTTTTATATTTTAATATTTTATTTAATTTATCAAAATCAACTGAGTTGCCATTGTAGTGAACTAAAACTATAGCTTTTGTTTTTTTTGTAATTTTGGATTTAAGGTCGTTTAAATCTAAAATGAATTTTTCATCAATATTGCAAAAAATTATTTTTGCACCAGAGCCGAGAAATGCGTCTACCGAACTGACAAAATTATATGAAGGAATTATGACCTCATCTCCCTCTTGAATATTGATTGATTTAGATATAATTTCTAACGCACCGGTACAACTTGAGGTAAGTAAAACATTTTTACATTTAGTAATTTTTTTTATTTCATTACAACATAATTTTGAAAATTTTCCCTGATAACTAAATTCCGCATCATTCTTATTTAGAAAAATTTTTTTAATATTGCCAAGCTCTTTGTTGGTTATATATGGTTTATTAAATGGAATAATTTTTTTCATTTAATCATATGTTTAAATATTAGGTTATATGTTTTTAGAGTTCTTAATTTTTTCATTACAATAAAACTTTTTATAAAAAATTCAAACATAATCAATTCACATAATTTTTATAAAACTATCAATTCGGTATTATAAATTTTATATTGATAATATTAATCAGTGATAAACTATTATAGAAAATTTTTTTGATTATTAATGATTTTTTCATGTATTTTCATTAAAATATGATTATGAATATCTAATTAATATTTACTTTAAGAATAGAATTTATGCAGCCATCTTATAGAAATCATCTTTGGAAGTGTTTTGGCTTAATTTTAGTTATTATCCTAGTCCTCTTTACGTATAGAGATTTTCTAACAACATTAAAATTAATGTTATTTCAAACTTATAACCATTCAATGTTACCATTTGATGAATATTATAAAATTATTCTTTTTTATGAGACTGGTATGGATAAATATAATATTGGTTTTCCATGGACATCAAGATTTATTCCAAATTTCTTGAATTTTGCAACTTTTAAATTTTTTCCCTGTCTAGAAATAAATCATATTCCAACTACCATTGATGGATCTACCTACTGCTCTATTTGGAGTTTGTCTCTTGTTAATTATATGGGAACAATACTATTTCAGATATCTATGTTTTACTATGTTATCAAAAAATTAAAAAGACCCATTGAAGAAGGAATAATAACATTATTTGTTTCATATTTTTTTATATCATTATCTGATGCCTATGGAATCGACCGAATATCAATTTTATTCTGTTCTTTATTCTTAATATTTGAAAAACGACTGATTTTAAAAATTTTTCTAATAACCTGTTCGATTTTTTTTAATGAAAAATGTACTATATTTATTGCCTGTTATCTACTTTGTGAAAATTTTTTACAATTTTATTCTAAGAAAAAAATTGAATATTTTTCTACTATAATAAGTGTACTTTTATTTTTATCGTGGTCATATTTTTATATTACAAATGTAAGTGGTGATCACCATCACCATCCTTTGACAATACTTTTTTCTGGTGAGATAGTAACTTATAATTTTTTTACTTTTCACGGCCTATCAAATACTTTTTTTCCTCTACTATTATTAACAATACCTTTTATATATTATTTTAATGATGATAAAAAACTATCTTATCTTAAACTCCATAAAATTCACACGATACCTGTTGTTATATTTATATTTTTAGGCTTGCTAATTGGTGGTGCAGGAAACACTGGCCGCTATTTGATGTATATATCTCCTTTATTTATTCCATTAATGAGTTTTTTTTTATCAGAAAAAATTAATCTTATTTTTAATAAGAAATAATTTCAATTAAACTAATAATAAGATTATAAGTATTAAAATTTTTATGACTAACAAAAATAATTCACTAGTTATGATATTTTGCTATAATGTTGAAGACAACATTGGTAAAATTATAAGAAAAGTAGAAAAATTATCTTTAAATTCTAAATTTGATTTTGTTTTTTTAGATGATAAATCTAATGACAAGACGATAGAAATACTTGAAAAAAAATATTTAAAAAATTGTAAAATAATTAAAAACAAAACTAATCAAGGATTTGGATTAAATTATAAGTTTAGCATAAATTATGCAAAGAAATTAAATTATGAAAACTTAATTTTTCTTCATGGAGATAATCAATACCCTTGCCACAAAATTCAAGAAATAGAGAAAGAGTTAACTTTTAACTCTCTATGCTACGGCTCAAGGAAATTAAACCATACCAGTATGAAATCTAATATGCCGTTAATGAGATATTATGCAAATATATTTTTAACTTACTTAATAAATTTTATTTTTAATAATAACGCAACAGAATATTTTAGTGGTTTTAGAGGTTTAAAGGTTAAGGACCTAAAATATCTTAATTTAAAAGATTTTTCCGATCATTGGGTAATAGAGCAAGAAATACATTTTTTATTTATAAGAAAAAAATTCAATATATCAGAAATAAAAATTCCCACATTGTATGATGAAACGCAAATATCTTTAATTGCTCCTATTGCGTACGTTGCTTCTGTTTTCAAAAGTATAATAGTTTTTTATTTTAAATAATATTAAAATTTACCTTTTGCATATTGAGCAAAAAGTAAAAGTCCTTTTTCGATATTAATTGATGGTTTGTAATTAAATTCTTTTTTTAATTTTAATATACTTGGACATCTTCTTAAAGGTTCATTTGCTGGATAACTTTTTGGATAAGATGTGGGTGTTATTTTAATATTTTTTAAATTTAAAATTCTTTTAATAATCATAGCAAGATTATTAGCACTTAATTCTTCATTTGGGTTTCCAATATTATAAACTAAACTTTTTCCAAAAAAACTAACATTAATTATTTGTGGAATTGCATCTATTATATGACAATAGGATCTTGTTTGTTTTCCATTACCAAATGGTAAAATTTTATTTTTATTTATTGCTGTATTGAAGAATTGGGGAATTACCCTTTTGTCATTTTTTTTCATACCATTCCCATAAAAATTGAATGGTCTAATAATAGAGGTCTTAACACCATAAAAATCATTAAATATCCAAGTATAGGTTTCACCTGATCTTTTACTTTCATCATAACACGATCTATCACCTAGGCTTGAAACTCTACCTTCATAATCCTCTGTAGTTGGAATATTTCTAGTATCTGGATTTCCATAAATCTCACTTGAACTAAAGTATATAAACCTAGATTTTTTTTGTTTTGCAAATTCTAAAAATATTTTTGTCAATTCACTATTTAAATAAAAAGTTTGTAAAGGTTTTAACTTATAATAAGTTGGTGAAGGAATACCTGCTAAATGTATTACCAAATCTATCGAATTTTTAATTGAAAATGACCTGGTATTATACAAATCTTTTTTTATGAAAAAAAATTTTTTTTTAGTGTTATCAATATATTTTGGTGGTGCTATGTCCACTCCAAAAATTTGAAATTTATTTTTAATTTGTTCATTTAAAAGAGTGTTGATTAGATAGGTACCAATAAAACCAGAACATCCTGTAATTAAAATATTCTTAATACCACTTGTTTTTAATCTTTTATTGTCAACAATTTTTAAAATTTCTTTAATTGAGTTATTATCCATTATTTAAATATCTTAAAGGTTGGTAATAGTAAAATATATTTTGTTTTTTTAGATAGCCCTTTTGCTTTCCATTTGTTCTTTATTTCTTTAAACAAATGCCAAGCAAAAATAATTATTACATCTGGTTTAATAGTTTTTAAATGCTTACTATTTATAATTTTAATATTTGTTCCTGATATATAATGATTAAGTTTTAAAGATGTAGGTTGCTCAGCTATATAATTAATTTTATTTTTTAAAATTGAAAAATAATTTAATATTACAGAAGCTCTTGCAGGAAAAGCTTTACCAACAATAGTTGCTGATTTTTTATTTATTAAAAATTTTTCTAAATCTTCCTTTGCTTTATCAATCTTTTTTAAAAATTTTTCATAAGTGCTTATCTTATCCAGCCCTGATCTTTTTTCTATCTCAATAATTTTTTTTACTCTCGGTGATTTTATTTTTTTACTAATTGAAAAATGTGCTTGGATATTACCATTATATCTCTCAGTAGTATAAGCGTCGATAATATTAACTTTATACATATTCATCAGTTTTATTAAGCTTTTTAATGAATATGTTCTCAAATGTTCATGATAAAAACTATCAAATTGGGCTTTTTGAATAATTTCTTTTAAATAATGATTCTCGACTACGAATGTACCTTTATTATCTAAAATTATCTTCAATCCTAAAATAAATTCTTTTAATTCACCTGTGTGAGCAAAAACATTTGTTGTTGTTACTAATTTAGCTTTACCAAATTTATTAATCAAATGGTTAGCTGACTTTTGATTAAAAAAATCATTTATTGTTTGAATACCCTTTTGTTTAGCAAATCGAAAAGTACCTGTCGGTTCTACACCTACAACATTTTTATAACCAAGTTTTTTAAAAGCTTGCAAAAGAGTGCCGTCATTACACCCTATATCAACAATTAAATCTGTTTTTTTTAGATTATACAATTTTGTTAAATCCAAAGCTAATTTATATAAATTTTTTTCAACAGTTTTTGATATTCCTGGTCTGTAATGATATTCTTTACTGTAAAGTTTTTTATCTCCTACGATGTAATTGTTTTGTAGAAGTCTGCAAGATTTACATAAATAAATCTTGATTGGATAAGATGTAGAAGGCTTATTTTTATCTTTCTCATTGAGAAGGTCATCTGCCAAGGGTTGAAAACCCAAGTCCATAACTAATGTTAATTTTTTTGTATTACAAATCTGACAATAATCAATAAAACCCTCTTTAAATGTATGTTTCATGTGTTATTAATTTGTTTATTTTTTTAATTGTTTTAAATGTTTTAAAAACTAATAGCTTATTTTTTTTCACATATCTAGCATTAAAAAAAATACTCAGATTTGAATAAATATCAACTAAAGTATTCATTCTACTATCTTTATATTTATTTTCTTTTTTTTTATATAGAGCAATTTTTTTATTATTAATATTAACATTAAAGTTTGATAACCAATCTTTAGTTGCATTGATAATTTCTTTATTTCCATTTTTAAAATAAAGTTTTAGTTTATGTAAATTTTTTTTTGATTTATTTGATATTATAACTTCACATTCTTTATTATTAAGTTGAAATAATAGTTTTAAATAGATTAATTGATTATCATGTTTTTTAAACTCTAGTATTCTTTTAAAAATAATTTTTTCATTTAAATAAAAAAGATTAAAGATTGCATGGGGCAGATAATAATTAATTAAACCACCACCTTCAGTTGGTAGAATTTTCCAGGTTGGTTGAAAATTTTTGAAGTATGCTTGTTTGAAATACCATGTATATCTAAAAAATAGGAAATTTTTATCAAAAAGATTGTCTTTAAAAAAAAATAACCAAATTTTATTAAATGAAAATATAAAATTTGTAAGAACAAGTTTCTTATCTGAAACTTTATTTAAAATTTTTAATGTTTTTTCTAAAATAGGTTTTTCTAAAAAAATATATTTTGGTAATTTTTTTTTTTTATACAATGTATTTATTACCTCATGTTGAATGCTTGGTAAAGATGCAATAGATATCATATCAAACTTATTTTTTTTAATTGCGTCTAAGTAATTTTGATAAGATTTAATTTTCTTAGGCAAAATTTTTTTTAGAATATTTGGACTGCATATAACAATTAATTTAAAATTTCCTGATTTATTTGCAGCTTTTAGATGAGTCATTCCAAAATTTGAGCCTATAATCAATATTTTTAATTTTTTCATCTTTAAGTTTATTTATTAAAAATATTATATAATTCATTATTTGCTATAAATATAATATAAATTATTTTTCATTCTTTAATATGTACATTTTTTTTACTGAAGTTTTTGTTTTTACCCTATCGATATTCATAATATTGAGAAATAAAAAGCTTATTACAAAAAAACTAAAGCTTTTGGATATTCCAGATAATAGAAAGCTTCATAAAAAACCAACACCAGTCATAGGTGGTTTAATTGCTTTTATTTTGTTATTAAATTTTTATCTAATCACATATTATTATGAGAGACACTTTTTAAACTTTGAATATTTTATAATTTCAAGTTTGTTATTTTTTATTGGTATATATGATGATTCCAGGGATTTAAATGCCACACTAAAACTCATATTGGTGGGATTTTCTTTTTATATATTTCTAATTATTTTTCCAGATTTTAATTTAAACAATTTACATATTATAAGTTTAGATATTTCAATTAATACTGGAATATTTAATACAATTTTTACAATCTTGTGCCTGTTACTTTTTATTAATGCATCAAATATGATCGATGGAATTAATGGACTTTTTATTGGGGTCAACACAGTATTTTTTATATATTTATTTTATACTTATGGCTTTGATAATAATTTTATTTTTTCAATAATTTTTATTCTTCTTTTGTCTCTTTATCATAATTTTAAAGGAATTTATTTTATGGGAGACTCTGGTGTATACTTAATTTCTTCAATTTATGGTTTATCATTAATAGAGGCATACCACTCAGTATCTAGTTCTTTAAAAAGTATTGAGGAAATATTTATTTTATTAATGATACCTGGATTAGATATGTTTAGACTATTTTTAGAAAGACTATTAAATAAAAAAAATCCTTTTAAACCTGATCGGAATCACTTTCATCATTTATTAAAAAAAAAATTTGATGATAAAAAAACATTAGCTATATATATAGTCTTTGTATGCGTTGGACCTATATTTTTTCAACTACAATTAATTAACGAATTCTTATTAATATTAATTGTCACTTTATCTTTTTACTTAATTACTTTTTATCTCAAAAAATTTGATAAGTGTTAAAATTAGAATTTAATAAATAATGAATAATGTGCAAATTTAATTAATAATTCCTGAATAACTTAAGTCACGTTTAGTTATATAGTAATATAATATTGTTAAACTAGCAGATAATAAGACCATTAAATATATAAGAAATAGAGTACACACAAATATCTTTAATATTTTTTAATAAAAGGTAATAATATTTAAAAAAATTATAAATTAATAATACAACTTTTAAAAAATAAACAGAATTAATGAGAAAAGGAATATTACTACTGGGGGGCTTGGGTAAAAGGTTTTTACCAGCAACGTCTATAATCAATAAACATTTAATTCCAATAATTGATAGGCCCATGTTTCATTTTTCACTTTCAACACTAATGTTGGCTGGGATAAATACAATCAACATTGTAAGTAATAAAGAAACTTTAACTTTAATAAAAAAGTCATTAGGATCGGGTAATGATTTAGGGTTAAGTTTATCTTATACTGTACAAAAAGAAGCCAGGGGAATACCAGAGGGGATTTTATTGAATAAAAGATTTATTGGTAAATCTAAATTTGCACTTATGCTTGGTGATAACTTTTTTTACTCTTCAGATTTAGCTCAAAAACTTTCAAAAATTAATGAAACGGCTGAAAATAATTTGATAACATACAGAGTTAGTAACCCCTCTGAATTTGGTGTTTTATTGGAAAAAAAAGGTAAATTAATTAAGATAATAGAAAAACCAAAAAAATATTTGTCTGATCTTGTGGTTACTGGTCTTTATTTCTATGAAAATGATGTTTTAGATTTACTCAAATATTTAAAACCCTCTGCAAGAAAAGAGTTGGAAATTACAGACTTTAATAATTTGATAAATAATAAAAAAAAATTACAACACGTCGAGCTTGGGAGAGGCTCGGTCTGGCTTGATTCAGGAACGCCAGAAAATCAACTGAAGACTTCAGAATTTGTTAGAATCATAGAAGAAAGAACCAATAAAAAAATTGGCTTATTAGAAGAAGTGGCATACCAAAAAAAAATGATCAATAAAGCAAAATTAAAAAAAATCATTAAAAACTCAAAAAATAGTCAATCAAACATTGAATATTTGAAAAAACTCATAAAATAAAATTTGTGAAATATACCCCAGCACCTATTGCTATATTTTGTTATAAAAGATTAACATTATTAAAAAAATTATTAAAATCTTTAAAAAAAAATAAAGAAGCAAAATTGTCTACTGTATTTTTTTTTTCTGATTATTCACAAAATAAAAAAGACTTACAAAAAATTAATAAAATTCGCCAATTAATAAGAAATGACACTACTTTTAAAAAAAAAATAATTATTTTAAGAGCTAAAAACTATGGCTTAAAAAAAAACATACTCACTGGTATAGATTATGTTTTTACTAAATATAGAAAAATTATTGTATTAGAAGATGACCTTGAAGTTTCAAAAAACTTTTTAAAAACAACTAATATTCTCTTGGAAAAATACAAAAATAATAATTTAATAAGTACAATAACTGGATATTCTTTTCCAAATCAAAAAATTCAGGAAGCAAATATTAAAAAAAATTTTTTTTTATTAAATAGACCAAGTTCTTGGGGTTGGGCTACATGGAAAATTAAATGGACTAATCTAAAAAAAATAGATATCTCTATTGAACCCAGTACAGAAAAATATGGAAATGATCTTGAGATCATGAGTATTAAAAAAAAAAGTGGAAACTTGAGCTCTTGGGCTTTTGACTGGACCATAAAACATTTAAAAAGTCATCAATTCTGCATTTATCCAAAGTTTTCCTTAATAAAGAATAATGGATTTGATAATCATGCTACAAATAATTTTTTTAGGAAGAAAAATTTTTTCTACAATATAAAAAATGTTAATTTTAAAAATTACCTATATCAACCAGAGAGTAAAAAAATTCAAATTTTATCAAAAAAAAACTATGATATGAATATGATTATTTTTTTAATTAAATTCATTTTTTTTAAATTATTTTATGAAAAATCTAAAAATACAAAGTAACTTTTTTTCTTCAGTTTCTGAAATTACAAATCTTTATTATAAATATAAATTTAGTAAATATATTAAAACTAGATTTAATATTTTAGATTTTGGATGTGGCAGTGGAGAATTACTATCTTTAATTGAATGCAAATTTAAAATTGGTGTTGAAAAAAATAACTTATCACTCAAGAAAGTAAGGGGGAAAAAAATAAATTGTGTCAATAAATTAGAAAACTTAAATGATAAAATTGAATTTGATACAATTTTTGCTCTATCTGTAATAGACCATTTAACTGACCCTATTAAATTGATAAAAGAATTAAAAAATAAGCTAAAAAAAGGTGGTCAAATAATAATAATAATCAGGCATGACAGTAAAAATCAAAATTTTAAAAATAGTTTTTATAAAGAGCATTTATATTCATGGTCATTATTATCATTTAACAATTTACTAAATAATGTTGGCTTAAGAAGTCTTGATGAAGGTGTGGTTAAGATGACGCTACCCCCAGGTTTTAATTTCTTAAAAAAAATAATTAGTATCAAAACAATACTATTTATATCAAGGATTTATTACTATCTTAATTTTAGGGACAGAAGATTTTATTTCATATGTAGAAAAAAATAACTTACATAAGTATTTTACAAATCATGATATAAACTATTGTTAACAATTAACTATTTTGTTAAAAGTTCTACTTGTAATTAATTAAAATTTATATAATAAAATATTATGTCTGAAAAAACTGAAGTCTTGGGTGATATCCATCATAAAACTATAGAACTTTTAGATAGTGAATTAAAAAAAAATAACTATAAAAATTATAGAACACAATTTTCTCAAGCTAGTAACTTTGAAAAATTATTTAATCATCCTATTCATATAGATTTAGAAGTAGATAACATTTGTAACTATGCATGTTCATTTTGTCCTATAGGACAACCAGAATCTGAATTGGGTGAGTGGTACAAGGAAAGAAAAGAAATCTCTGTAGAAAAAATCAAAGCTATTTTGAGCGAATGTAAAGAAATTGGAGTTAAATCAGTTCAATTAAGCATAGTAAATGAGCCCTTAGCCAACAAACATATTTTCGAAATAATTGACTTTGCTTCTGACTTAAAATTTGATGATTTATTTATGGTATCAAATGCCAGTCTTTTAACTGAAAAAAATTCACATAAAATTCTTAATTCTGGCTTAACTAAAATACAATTTTCACTCGATGGTTTTTCGCCTGAAACTTATGAAAAATATCGATTCACAAAAAATCCTAAACCTGGTCAATATAAAAAA
>MDTF01002794.1_pt1 | contig 21423 bp, 20 predicted proteins | sample 811191 | NCBI WGS metagenome assembly MDTF01 (sample SAMN05326649, study PRJNA326480) | marine metagenome | isolation source: seawater | place: Southern Ocean | collected 2011
CTATAGCAGGTGGTGTTTATATAATTCACATAGACGTACCAGAGATAGGCCAAAAAGTCCTAAAATGGTTTGGAGTAATGCGTCCAGTTGACCTTGATACGTTTTAAGTGAGCGATATTTGCACTTTTTATTTTTGTAATCGATGGCTAAAACAAGTGTAGAGATGTCACCCAATGTCCAAAAAGTTTTAAGATTTCTCTCAGGAGCGGCTATTCTTGTTGTGGGAGTTATGGTTATGAATGGTCTAATTGGGATGAAGGGATCTCCCAAGGTTTCTCTTCCAGAGACAATTGCCAGACCCGTGCTAACTCAAGTTGTTCAAAATTCTGTCATTGCACCGAAAATACCTGTTGAGGGACGAGTAGAAGCATGGCATAGAATCGACTTGTTCGTTGAAGTGAGTGGAGTCCTTAAACTTGGTGGAGTTGAATTCCGAGAGGGAACAGCATACAACAAGGGAGATGTGATTCTGAGCCTGGATGATACAGAGGCTATTGCAAATCTGAAAGGAGCAAGATCTCAATTTGTACAACTCGTTGCTGGAATGCTCGCGAGTATTAAGATAGATTTCCCTGAAAGATCCGAAGCGTGGGAGGCTTTTGTCGCAAGTATTGATGTCGCATCTTCACTTCCAGAATTGCCCCAAGCAGAAACCGATAGAGAAGGGTACTTTGTGGTGAACAGAGGTGTACAAGCAAGTTTCCATACCATCAAGGCTTCAGAAGAAAGAGCTTCTAAATTTTTACTTCGAGCACCGTTCGACGGATTTGTAGCCCAAGCTATGGTGAGACCAGGATCCTTGATTCGTGCAGGTCAACCGGTAGGCTTGTTCGTTGGAACGGGTGTCTTCGAAATTAATACAGCGGTTCATGCAAGGTTCTTAAAGACTTTAAAGGTTGGAGCCGATGTTGTTTTTTCAGATGAGAATGGTACTAGCGTTGCAGAAGGCAAGGTGGACAGAATTTCCGGCAATGTAAATTCAGCCACCCAATCTGCGACTGTATTTTGTAAAGTCAATGAATTGGTAGATGGTGAAATGAGAGATGGAAGATATTTGTCAGGATTTATTTCAGCGTCTGAATTTAGCAATGTTGTTGAAATACCACTGAACTTAGTCGATTCCGATGATGCCGTCTACACAGTAAGTGAAGGTAAACTGAAGAAAGTACAGTTGACCCCAGAATTCTTGTCGATCAATACTCTGGTAGCCTCTGGAATCCCCAATGGAACAGTCATCCTAAGTGAGCCTATCGTAGGCTCGTATGATGGGATGGAAGTCGCTGCAAGCGAAAGCGGAGAATAGTCATGAGAAATATCATTAAATTTTTCGTTCAGCACCACATTGTTGGAGATCTGCTCATGCTGGCTATTTTGGTTTTTGGTCTTGTAGGAATGTCAAGCCTGCGGTCTAACTTTTTCCCAGAAATAGATACCAAAACCATCGCAATTCAAGTTGTCTATCTTGGCGCTTCACCTGAAGAAATTGAAGCTGGAATAGTTGCGAAAATTGAGGAAAATCTTCAAGGAATAGCGAATATAGATCTTGTCACTTCTACTTGTACAGAGAACGCAGGAAGTATTGTGGTTGAAGTTCGTACAGCAAACACAACAGATCAAGCACTCCAAGATGTGAAAAATGCTGTCGATAAAATCGCCTCTTTTCCTGTCGGTATGGAGCCTCCGATTATCTTTAAAAAAGAACGTGAAAATGTCGCAATTACATTTGCTGTTACTGGATCCCCAGACCTTCACCTTCTAAAATCTGAGGCGAGATCAATTGAGTTAGATCTCCGCCGCTCCAACGATATTTCTCAAATTGAGCTCTCCGGATTTCCGGATGAGGAAATCGAAATCTCGGTGAGAGAGAACAGTTTAAGTGAGTTAGGAATTAGTATTGCGCAAGTAGCTCAAGCTGTAAGATCTTCTAACATTGAAACGACAGGTGGAGTTATTAAAGGTGAAAAGCAAGAGCTGATCATTCGTGGTCGATACAAAGAATACACAGCAAATGATCTTAAGGACATTGTAATCCGAGCTGACAAAGATGGCCGAATTGTTAGATTGTTAGACTTGGCAGATGTTACAGACAAGTGGGCTGAAGGAGATCCGTCAAGAAACTGGTTTAATGGAAAACCCTCAGTATCAATCACAGTTAACAGCCTCAATTCAGAGTCTATTCTAGATGTCACAGAATATGTCAGAGCATATATAGATGCGTACAATACCCGAGGAGGGGATCTGCAACTCGATGTAATCAGAGATCAATCAGTGGTTCTAAACCAGCGTATTGATTTGCTGGTCAACAATGGCGTGGTGGGGTTTCTTCTTGTATTGCTCTTCCTTGCTCTGTTCCTAAATTTAAGATTGGCATTCTGGGTTGCTCTTGCAATACCGGTATCTTTTGCAGGAATGTTTCTTTTTGCAAACATGGCTGGTATTACAATTAACGTAATCAGTCTTTTCGGGATGATTCTCGTTATAGGAATTCTAGTGGACGATGGGATTGTGATTGCAGAGAATATATACCGCAAATTTGAACAAGGGTACTCCCGTCTTGACGCTACTGTAGAAGGAACTATGGAGGTTCTTCCAGCGGTTTTCTCTGCCATCATCACCACGGTGATCGCATTCTCTTCATTCTTTTACATTGAAGGAACACTCGGCGATTTTTTCCAAGATATGGCAGTCGTCATTATATTGACGCTCATCTTTTCTCTCATAGAAGGCGCTTTTATTCTTCCCGCTCACATTGGAAACTCGAAGGCGCTAAGACGTGGAATTAAACCCAACAAATTAGAACGTGGGATGAGAAAAATTCTCAACGGATTCCGTGACACTTTTTATGCCCCGGTTCTTAAATTCACTTTGCTTCGTCCATGGATTTCATTTAGTGTCATCTTCTCTATTTTCCTAATTTCTGTTCCGGGCCTGATTGGCGGAGGGTTCGTTAAAACAACCTTCTTCCCTTTTATAGAAGGAGACAATCTGAGTGTTAATCTGACTATGCAAGCAGGTACTAGAGATGGAATTACACTGGAAAAAATAAATAGAATCGAACAAGCTGTTTGGGAGGTGAATGCTGAATTCAACGTAGATCGAAACGACAGTTTACAAACCATTTTGTCAATCGATAAAAAAGTAGGTCCGAAGGCCAATCAAGCGTCTCTAAGTATTCAGCTTTTAGATGGTGAAAATCGCGGAGTTCAAAGTACAGATATCACGTCTCGCATCAGAGATAAAGTAGGAATTGTGTATGGTGCTGAAAACCTAAGTTTTGCCGCATTCTCACCATTCGGCAGAGCAGTTTCTGTTTCGCTCCTAGGAAATGATCTCGAAACCCTTGAGGCTGCAACAAATGAACTTAAAGCGGAAATGAAAAAACGTGATGATTTGAAAGACATCACAGATAGCAATCAGGAAGGACTCCAAGAAATTAGCGTCACGCTTCTTCCTCGTGCCTATCAACTAGGATTTAGTGAAGGAGAACTTTTAGCCCAAATCCGTCAAGCTTTTTATGGTTTAGAGGTGCAAAGATTGCAAAGAGGGCGTGACGAAGTGAGAGTTTGGGTGAGACTCGACGAGCGAGACAGAGCTTCTGTTGGTTCACTTGAAAACTTTCGACTCCGAACTGTTTCAGGTGACGAGATTCCTTTCACAGAAATATGTGAAATCAACGTAGAACGAGGAATTACAGCAATTAACCGCATTTACGGGATGCGAGAAGTTCAAGTGTCAGCTGATTTATCTAACCCCAAATCAAGTGCAACCGACATTGTGTCAGAACTTAAAACAGTCATTGTTCCAGAGATATTAGCTCGTTACCCTAACGTAAGAGTGAGTTACGAAGGCCAAAATAGAGAAGTCGCGAAGTCTCAAAACTCAATCGGAAAGGTGATGCCGTTAATTTTTGCCTTGATGTTTTTAGTGATTGTCCTCACCTTTCGTTCTCCATTGCAAGGTTTGGCTGTATTTTCTTTAATCCCTTTTGGTTTGGTGGGAATTAGCCTTGGCCATTGGTTGCTGGGGGCCCAGCTGAGTTTGTTCTCCTTTCTTGGATTGTTAGCCCTTATCGGAATTCTAGTCAATGATGCCCTTGTTTTCGTAGCAGCATATAACAGCTATTTAAAGGACGGAATGAGTGTCGATGAGGCGATTTGGGAATCAGGCATGAATCGATTTCGTCCCATCATTCTAACTTCAGTTACGACTGTCGCTGGGCTTGCACCTTTAATGCTCAACAAGAGTTTCCAAGCTCAATTCCTGATTCCAATGGCCATATCCGTTGCCTTCGGTCTCCTTTTTGTAACCATCATTATACTCATTTTACTTCCTGTTTACTTGAAGTGGATTAACCCGCTTCACAGGAGTTGGGTTTGGGTTTCAGATGGCAGATGGTTGTCTTCCAAAGATGCAGAGCCGGCAATTCGAGAAAAGCATCACGCCGAGTCACTGGAAGCAGAACATGATGTCATTAACAATGCTGAAACCCAGGCTGAAATATGAAAACGTCAATCTATCTCATTCTCAACGTTGTCTTCATGCTCTGTTCGATGAACAGCCTGGTTGCTCAGTCGACAACGACAGAGCCACTTAGTCTGAATCAGGCTATCAATCGAGCCCTGCAGTCAAACTTTGGCATCAGGACATCTTACCTGCTCAAGGAAGCTTCTGCGATAAGCAACAGTTGGGGTGCAGTAGGAGCACTTCCTCAACTTTCGACTTCTGTAAGTGGAGTTTCTTCAATCTCTGACCAAACTGAAAATCCCACATCGTTCATCCAAGAGCGAATTGAAACAGACGGTCTTACTTCCGGTTTGAATGTAAATTGGACGTTGTTTGATGGGATGGGAATGTTTGCGTCCAAGTCGCGTTTGAATCTCCTCGAGCTTCAATCTGAAGGCCAATCATCACTCGTGATTGAACAAACTGTGGAAGCTGTCGACAGAGCCTATCACAACATCTTGCTTCAAACGGAACTTCTCAGTGTACTCGCTGAATCGATGTCTCTAAGCCGGCAACGCCTAAATGAAATTAAACACAGCGAATCTTATGGGACTGCTGGGACATTCGACCGGCTTCAGTTTGAAAACGCTATTCTAGCTGACAGCACATCGTGGCTCCAACAAGGAGTTGCCGTAAAATCTTCGATTCGGAACCTCAATCTCCTGATGGGAGATCCCGAGGACTCTGTTTGGACACTTACAGATGAGCTGCTCGCTCCACCGGAACTCCCAAGTGTATCAGATGTAAGAATAGCTGTTCTGGTCGATAATACAAGTTTAAACAATGCAATTCTATCTGAAAGTATAGCTCAAAATGGTGTTAAGCTTGCGCAGTCTTTCCTTTATCCGGTTCTAGGTTTAAATGCATCATTTTCGAATGCTACTTCTAATTTTGCTGTTGGAGATTTAGAAGGAGCGGGTCGTTCCGTCAACACTTCAGCGCTTCTCACTCTTAATTTTAACTTGTTCAATGGGGGTGCAACACGTCGTTCTATTTCTCTCGCACAAATACAAGCTGACATTGCTGCTGTAGATGTTGAAGACACTAGAGCTCAGGCGAGTTCTATTGTGAGTAATGCATATGAAAGCTACACGCTGGGTGCATCTGTTTATGACTTGTGTGTCCAGGCCTCTCGTAATGCTTCTATCCTATTAGATATTGCTGAGACTTCGTATAGAAAAGGAATCATCAATGCGCTAGACTATCGAGCCTTAGAAGTTTCACTTCAAAGAGCAAGAGTAAATCAGCTTAGCGCACTTCTCATTTGGCGTGGATCTTATGTTGAGATTCAGAGACTTGTTGGAGCGCTCAGAGCTCCATTAATGATGAATTAATCAGATCTAAAGCTTTAAAGTCATGAAAATTAAAGCCCTGCCTTTGCTAGGTGGTTTTCTCGTTTTGCTTCCAAAATATCTGCACCAACCATTTCTTTGCAAAGTTCTTGCCATGGCGTTGTAGGTGTCCATCCTAACTTATCAAGAGCTTTTGAAGCATCGCCTACAAGTGTGTCAACTTCGGCAGGGCGATAGTAGCGCGGATCTACTTTTACAAGCAATGACCCAGAATCCGCACAGAATCCGCACTCATCACTCCCAGCACCTTCCCAGCGCAATGTAACTCCCGTTTCAGCGAAAGCTCTCTCTGTAAACTCACGCACTGAAACCTGAGTTCCAGTAGCTAAAACATAATCGTCAGGAACGTCCTGTTGGACCATTCTCCACATCCCTTCAACAAAATCTCTAGCGTGTCCCCAGTCACGTCTTGCGTCTAAATTTCCTAAATAAAGGCAGCTCTCAAGTTTCTCACTAATTCTAGCTGCTGCTCTCGTTATTTTTCGTGTCACAAATGTTTCCCCTCTAACCGGACTTTCGTGGTTGAAAAGAATGCCATTTGACGCGTGGATTCCATAAGCTTCACGGTAATTTTTCACAATCCAAAAGGCATATAGTTTTGCTACTCCATATGGTGATCGAGGATAAAACGGTGTTGTTTCGTTCTGAGGAGTTTCTTCGACTTTACCGAAAAGTTCAGATGTACTTGCTTGGTAGAATCGACAAGATTTTTCAAGTTTTAAAATTCGAATTGCTTCCAGTAGTCTAAGTGTACCTAATGAGTCAACATTAGCGGTATACTCTGCTGTTTCAAAGCTTACTTGGACATGACTTTGTGCTGCGAGATTGTATATCTCGTCAGGTTGAACCTCTTGAACGATGCGAATGAGATTGGTCGCATCTGTCATGTCGCCATAATGAAGCTTTAGACGCACATTTTTTTCATGTGGATCCTGATATAGGTGGTTAATTCGGCTGGTGTTGAAGGAGGAAGCGCGTCTTTTAATCCCATGAACTTCATAACCTTTTTTAAGTAAAAGTTCAGCTAAGTATGATCCATCCTGACCTGTAATTCCTGTTATGAGAGCGCATTTTGCCATGGGTGTAAGTTAATTGAAATCTTGGGATTGAATTTGTCTATAATACGCACCTTTATTTTCAATCAGTTCAGAGTGAGTTCCAGTTTCAGCAACTGAGCCGTCAACAAGTACAACGATTCGGTGGGCCTTCTTGATTGTGCTTAATCTGTGTGCAATAATTAGAGTGCTGCGACCTTTCATAAGTTCTTCAAGGGCAGTCTGAACTTCTGTTTCAGAAACACTGTCAAGTGCACTGGTAGCTTCATCTAGAATTAAAATGTCCGGATCACGTAGGATAGCTCTTGCGATTGCGATACGCTGTCTTTGGCCTCCAGACAGTTGAATCCCTCTCTCTCCGACAATTGTGTTAAGTCCCTCTGGAAATGACTCGATAAAATCGATTGCGTTTGCTCTTTTTGCGGCATCGCGAATTTCTAAGTCCGTGGCATCGAGTTTGCCATAAGCAATGTTAGATCTAATGTCGTTGCCAAAAAGGATGACTTCTTGGGGGACATATCCAATTCTTTTTCTAAATCCGCGAAGATCCATACCATTGATGTTTTCGCCGTCAACAGTTATTGATCCTGATACAGGAGATTCAAAGCGAAGAAGGAGGGAGGCTATTGTCGATTTACCAGCACCACTTGGGCCTACAAGGGCTACTTGTTCTCCGGTTTTCATCTCTAGAGATAGGTTTGTAAGTATGTTGAGCTCTTTGCGTGAATTGTAATGGAAATCGATTTTTTCAAATTTAATGGGTTTCCGTAAGTCGTACGTTGGGACGTCTTGAGTGAGAACTTGAAGCTCACGTTTACCCTGCAGTAGTTCCATCAGCGATTCCACAGCTCCGAGTCCTTTCTGGACCACCCCGAATAAATTGGCAAGTCCCCCTACGCTTCCTGCAACAAGACCAGTCATCAATAGAAAAGTGAAAAAATGCTCAGATGCCAGGTCACCTGATTGCATCAGGGCCGCCCCCTTAAAAATAACGAGGGTAATCGCTCCGAAAATAAAGAGAATGATAAAACTTGTGAAAGCACCGCGACCTAGAGCACCCTTCATTGCAAGAGTTCGAACTGTGCCAATGCTTTTTGCGTATCGATTTCGTTCGAACCATTCATTCGCGAAGGCTTTTACATTAACAATGCCGGTCAGAACTTCCTGAACAATAACATTGGATGAGGCAATTTCATCTTGTGTTTCTTTAGAAAGACGTTTGATGAATTTCCCAAAAACAATAGCAACTAAAACCACAACAGGAAGTGTTACAAGCATCATTAAAGTCAGGTCGACAGAAAAGTATGCCAAGGCTGCAATACCACCCACGAGCATGATTGTTTGGCGTATAAGCTCAGCCAACGTAATCGTAAAAGTATCTTGAATGGATGTGATGTCAGCAGAAATACGGCTGTTCACATCACCCACTCTCTTGTCGTGATAGAAATCCATAGGCATACTCAACACAGCTTCAAATGCATCGCGCCTCATTGTGAGCATCATTTTTTCTGTCATACTCGCAAAAAGGTAAACCCTGACGAAGCTAATAGCAGCTTGTACGATGAGCACAATTGCGATTGTTGTCCCGATTGCATCTAGGTGATTTAGATTCAGATTTTCAAACAACCCAGTTTCTAGGTCGCTGGCTGTGATGTTTTCACCTCCTCCCATGATTCCTACTCCGCCCAGCTGTCCCCACAATCTTGTGACAAATAGGGTGAGAATGCTGGAAATCATGATGAGAAAAATCCCCACCGAAAACCCGACTCTGTGAGGTTTTAAATAGGGCGCCATCTGTTTAAAACCGCGTAGATCCGACATTTTAAGTCGTTTCTTTTTCTTCTTTTCGGGAGTAGGTGTATTTTTGCTCTTCATTCTGTGCAAATTTAGCAACTAAAATTGAGTTGTGAGTAAAGAAAGAGTTTACTATCTTTGCCCTCCTCTATAAAGGGAAAAATAGAAATCATGCCAAAAAGAACATTTCAACCTTCAGTTCGAAAGCGCCGTAACAAGCACGGATTCCGTAAACGTATGGCTTCTTCTAACGGTCGCAATGTGTTAAACGCACGTCGCCGTAAGGGTCGTATGAAACTTAGTGTTTCAACTGAACGTCGCCACAAAGGTATCGAGAGATAGATTTTTCTATCTGGAACTTCAAATAGTTCTGTTTTCAAACTTCAACAAGGGAACCCAATCGGGTTCCCTTGTTGCGTTTAATTATTTATACTGGCCCAAAAACCACCACGACCTTGTCTTCGTGTTTTACGGCCCATTTTCTGCCCATGCCAGTCAATAGATCTTCTGATATAAAGTCAACTTTTAGATCTTTCACGAAATCAAGTCCCGGACCCAAGGCTTTAAACATAGCTTCTTTGCATGCCCAAATCTCTTCAAATCTTCCATCCTCCAATTCTTCTTTTCCCATGACTCTGCTTGCAATTCGACCTAATCTCACATCTCCTTTAACAACAATGTCAACTCCTATCGGATCATTGATCCTCGATTCTCCTTCACGTAAGATGACCGCAGCATAGGCTATGTGATGGTGCTTCCCTGTGTTGTCAACCGCGTGGCTAATGGATATCGACCAATGGCTAGGAATACCCTCTACAAAGATCACAGGAGAGCCGCTGTTCTCGTGCTCAATCCACCACCTTTCATGTCCTAAAAGTCCATTTATGCATTTGATCACTGCTTGATGCTCTGCAATTTTTGTGATTGACAAAGCCCGTGAATCTCTTTGAGGGTAGTGTTTGTCGACCAGTTGGAGAACTTTCCCCTTTGGCTTTTCGACAATATTAACATTCTTTATTGCTAGGACTATTCCCATAATGTAAAGTTAGGTGCCAGATGGTAAATCGTTTCGTAAATTTGCCTTATGAATGCATCAACAAATACAACCTTTCTTCCATATAAGGTCAAAGACATTTCCCTGGCAGATTGGGGTAGAAAAGAAATCCTTTTAGCCGAGGCTGAGATGCCGGGTTTAATGGCAATTCGAAAAGAATATGGGCCCTCTAAGCCTTTGCATGGAGCGCGCATTGCGGGTTGTTTACATATGACTATCCAGACAGCTGTTTTGATCGAAACACTCGTGGAGCTAGGTGCCGATGTTACTTGGTCTTCTTGTAATATATTTTCTACTCAAGATCATGCTGCTGCTGCAATGGCAGCCGCAGGAATCCCTGTTTTTGCCTGGAAGGGTCTTACTGAAGAGGAATTCGATTGGTGCATAGAGCAAACGCTCCACTTCGGTGAAAACAGAACACCTCTCAATTTAATTTTAGATGATGGCGGAGACCTTACAAATATGGTCTTAGATCAATTTCCTGAAATTGCGGGAGGTATCAGAGGGATTTCAGAGGAAACAACTACGGGTGTGTTGAGACTCCACGATCGTCACAAGAATGGCACTCTAAGCATGCCAGCGATTAACATTAATGATTCCGTTACCAAGTCTAAGTTCGACAACAAGTACGGTTGCCGCGAATCTTTGGTAGACTCTATACGTAGGGCTACTGATGTTATGATGGCTGGTAAAATAGCTGCTGTTGCTGGATTTGGAGATGTAGGTAAAGGTTCTGCTGAATCCTTACGAAATGCTGGATGTAGGGTCATCGTTAGTGAAATCGATCCTATCTGTGCACTGCAAGCGGCTATGGAAGGGTTTGAAGTCAAGCCGATGCTAGAGGCATGTGCTGAAGCGGATATCGTCGTTACTGCAACGGGAAATAAGGACATCATAACAGGAGCTCACTTCGAAGCGATGAAGGACAAGGCGATCGTCTGCAATATCGGTCACTTCGACAACGAAATTGACATGGCTTGGCTGAACGAAAACCATGGAGATTCTAAGGATGAGATTAAGCCGCAGGTTGACAAATACACCCTTCACGGAAAAGACCTTATTGTACTTGCAGAAGGTCGCTTAGTCAATTTAGGCTGTGCAACAGGGCATCCTAGTTTTGTGATGAGTAATTCATTCTCAAATCAAGTTCTTGCTCAACTTGAGCTGTGGCTTCGAGCAGATCAGTATGAGAATAAAGTTTACACACTTCCTAAAAATCTCGATGAAAAAGTAGCACGCCTACATCTTGAGAAAGTTGGAGCAGTTCTAGAAGTATTGTCTCAACAACAAGCTGACTATATTGGAGTTCCAGTAGAAGGGCCTTATAAGTCCGACGAGTACAGGTACTAAATAGTCGGGGGTTTACTAATTGTATACATGCAGTATTGGGGGGTTCCAGTTCGTTCTATATCTGTGAAGAGATAGAGTTGCTGGCCCCTGCATGACGGATCCGTCTAGTACAATCCATTTTGAGTTAGAACAGTCGTTGTCATCAGACAAGGTGATGCCATCAGATTCAACTGTCACATTACAGCCCTGTGTAACGTCAAACGTTGAGTGTCTGTCGAGGACCACAAATTCATCAGTGGTGTATCTGTAAACAACAATTCCTTTTGACCCTCCTTGTAAGATCAGGTGTTCACCTGGATAATTGAGGGAATTGTAGGATGGTAAGTTGAGATTAAGATCAAAGTTAACAGGTACGTATGGAATGTTCTGGTTGTTTTGCTCGCAAGAGGATTGCAACAGCAAAAATGCACCAACTACTACAAGTGGAATTCTTAAATTTCTCATTTTTTTTCATTCAGTGCGTGCCTTCTAAGCCCTAGTGGATCTTTGGCTTTGCCAGCAACAAACGCTTTCAGATAAGTAGGTTCATAACGCGCAACATCCTCAAATATTTCCTTGTTAAACTTATCTAGAGCAAGAGCGATTGCGAATTCAGCAGTTGGCCAATCCTCCATAAACACCCGATTCTTCCCAGAAAGAACTTCAGCACATTTCAGTGCTCCGTCACCTGAAAAACATATTTTTTCACTTTCATCCCACGGAAATACCCTGTCATCATCAACCACAATTGATTCAATGTCAGAATTTTGCGTTAGTTTTTCAGCGAAAACACACGCATACACTTCCATTCTTCGCGCATCTATCATGGACACGTATGAATCGAATCCAGGCTGTTTTTCCATTGCTTGTAAAGCCAGTACAGATAAAGTGTCTACTGAGATAAGCGGGATTTCAAGAGCATGGCATATGCCTTTTGCTGTAGCCACTCCAATTCTTAGCCCGGTATATGAACCTGGTCCGCCTGAAACACTAACTGCGGTGAGGTTCTCACGGTTGATCTCAGATTCTGTAAAAACCTCGTCAATAAATGATTGAAGTTTTTCGGCATGACTGTATCCGTTGTCTCGAACACATCTGTTTGCAAGAAGCTCTCCATTCTTTGACAGAGCAACGGCGCACTGGTGTGTGGTTGTTTCTAGATGAAGAATAACAGCCATTAATCAAATTCTTCTTCCCCGTCTTTTACTTCAACTTTGTCTCCGTTTTCTAACTTGCGTGAAACCATCTCATAGGGTCCGCTAACCACAATATCACCCTCGTTAAGTCCATCTAGTATTTCAATGTTAAAATTGTCTTGAATTCCGGTTTTTACTTTTGACCAAACAACTTCATCATTTTCTCCCATTAGAAATACACCCAATTCCGAATCGTCAGTGTCATCTGATTTTCGTGTCGAAACACATTGAATGGGAATGGCAACAACATCAAAAACACTTCGGGTGAGTAGGTCTACAGTTGCGCTCATGCCTGGCCTAAAGGGAGACTGAGATTTTAAGGAATCATTTAAAAGATATTGATAGCTTTCAGAGCTAATTCTAACTTTTACGGAGAAGTTTGTTACTTGGTCAAGATTGAATCCATTTGCACCTGCATTAAGTGCAGTATTACCTATTTCGCTCACTTCCCCCTTGAATGTTTCATCCAAATATGCATCAACTTCAATTTCAGCATCATTGCCAATCTTCACCCTCACGATATCACTTTCATTCACTTCAATATCTACTTCCATCAGTCCCAGATTGCTGATCTTCATCACTACTTCTCCAGCTACGAAGCCATTTCCCTGAACACTTTCACCAACCTCTTTGACTAAGGCGGTCACTATGCCTGCCTGAGGAGCCCGAAGTTTAGTTCTCGATAGGTTGTCTAACGTTTCCTGGAAAGAAGCTTGCGCGCTAAGGATAGAATATTCAGCACTTTTCACACCTTCTTTCGCGCTTACTAAATTGGCTTCGGCTGCGTTAAAGGCTGATTCAGACTGATAAAATTCAGCTTGAGAAACAACCCCGCTTGTAAATAAAATTTGATTTCTAGCCCAGGTTTTTTCTGCCACGAAATATCCAGATTCACTTGATGCGAGCATTGCTTTTGCTGATGCTAAATTAGAAAGAGTTGTGTTAACAGCAGCTTGTGCTCTGTTACGCGCAGACAGATACACGTCGGGATTGATGACTGCTAAAAGGTCACCCTCAGCCACTATATCTCCTTCTTTGACTGGCAAGTCGATTAATTGTCCACTTACTTCAGCGCTGACGCTCACTTCTAGTTCAGGTTGAATTTTTCCAGAAGCACTTACTCTTTCAACAATTGTGTGTATTTCAGCAGTTGTCGCAATCACTTCTGGCAGCTCTCGTTTGCCACCAAAAATCGATGCAGTTACAATGAGTGTAAGAACAGCCCCGCCTAGAATGATAAAAATGTGTTTTTTTGTCATTGTGGTATTTGTTATCGCAGAGTGATGGCCTTACCCTGATAGAAATCTAAAATTTTTGATTTAAACAAAAGATCATATCTGGTTCTGATCATATTTACCCTTGCGTTGTCTAGTCTGGTTCTTGAGTCGGCATAATCTATTGCTGAAATCGCACCAGATTCAAATTTTAATTTGGTATTCTCGAATGCAAGTTCTGCGGAAGTAAGAGCAGCTTTTTGCGCCAAGAGATTTTTTTGTGATGCAAAAGCATCGGCCCAAGCACTTTCTATTGTTTGTGTTAATGCTTGCTCCGTAGATTGCTGTGTGTATCGTGATTGCAGAACGCCTACCTCAGCTTGCTTTACACTCGCCCGTGAACCAAAGCCGTTGAAGACAGGAATACTGAGAGAGAAGAAAACGCTTTGGTTGATGTTGTCAGTAAGCTGATTTGTAAAAGAAACCGGTTCATATTGATCGTAGTTAGGTACGAGTGGAATGACTTGGGTACCGTCAGCCGTTACGCCAGAATAATACACAGTTGTTCCATCTGCCAATTGACCCAACTCAGCCAAGTCATAGGAGGGGTCCCCGATCGGAATTTTCCTATTTGCAGAGTATCCAGACCCAAAGTTGTAGGACCCGAATAGACGTGGAAGGTATGAAGTTTTTGCAATGTCTAGATTGATGTTAGCATCATCTAAACTCAGCGATGCAGCGCGCATCTCCGGGAAGGTGCGAAGTGCGTGATTGATTGCGTTTGATGCGGAAGGCGGAAGATAAGAAGAATCCATGTCCGTGTCTGTTGGGATCACGATTTCGAATGTAGCGGCTTCATTAGATGAGAGTTGAAGAAGTTGTGTGAGATTTAATTTTGCAATAAAGCGTGCATTTTCATTTGAAATTAATGCAGCATAATCTGCAGCTTGCTGAGCCTGAACGTCTAACAGGTTAGAAGTGGGTGCAGCTCCAGCGTCAACCAATTTATTCATTCGATCGACCTGTCTTTTAGTAGCTTCGAGATTCAGAGTTGCAATATTCACAAATTCATCTTGGAAGAGAACGTTGAGGTAGGCACTAGAAATTAACAGAGTCAGATCATTTTGTGCTCGTTCTAAGTTTGTTGCTGCAAGTTCTAAGCCAATTTCAGCCCTCTTCAGATTTAAGTGATTCCTGAATCCATTGTACAAAGTAATTCCGGAACTTAGTCCAAAACTGTTCGATTGTATCGCATCGGTTGCGAACTCGTTCGTAAATGGATCAACAGTCATTCCGATGTTGTATCCATGCGAGCCCGAAGCATTGATCGAAGGAAGAAAAGCACCTTTGGCGCTAAGCAGACCTATGTCAGCACGGACATTACCCAAGTCACTTTGTTTAATCTGAATGTTGTGTTCAAATGCGTGGTTGATGCATTTTTGTAGCGACCAAGTATCTTGAGCGAAAGAGATCGAAGTGAAACAGAAACACCCTACGATTGGTAAAAAAGCAGATAAAATACGATTCATGATGCGGACAGAAATATTACATACAAATCTAATCAATCGCATCTTTGCGCAAGAATTGTTTATTCCCCCTCTTTGTTAAATTGTTTCCAGAGAAAAACGGCTGCGATGCCCATTAAAATATAAGGAATTGTCATGAGAAAAAATATTCCTTTGTTTAAACCAGAACCAATACCACCTTGGTTTGCACTCTCTTCACCTACGGCCTTACACATAACACATTGCGCCGAGGATATGTCCACGAAGAATAGCGCGAAAATCAGCAACAATACTAGGGCTCTAAAATTGATCATTTATATCGGGTAGCAAGGGCTAATCATTAAATACACAATGACCCCAGTTGCGGTTACATAGAGCCACAAAGGCCAAGTTATGTGAGCCAATCGTTTATGTTTTGAGACTTGCATCATATACCCTCTCGCATATGTAAACATCACAAGGGGAACAATAGCCGCTGACAGTATGATATGAGTAATCAGAATAAAAAAGTACAACATTTTCATATCTTCAGATCCACAATAGTGCGTCGATGCAACCGTGAAATGAAATGTGATGTAGCTCAGTAGAAACAGAACACTGAGAATGACTGCGGAAGATGTAAGCTTTTTATGCAATTGAATGTTACCAGACCTTATCGCCGCCCATGCGCCCAACAGAGCGAAAAACGCTGTTCCATTTATGATTGCATTTATCTTAGGAAGTATATAAAATTTAGAAACTGTATCAGGTTCTAAATCAAGAGGGGGAAGGTAAGCAAGGAGGGTAACGACAGCTGGAATCGTTACTGTGATTATCGCAATTATAACTTTTAGTTTCGAGTCGGAAAGCTTCATGTAAATCGTTTTGTCTATTTAATAAATGCCTTCTTTAACAGATTCCTCATCTAATAATTGACGCACATGTGAAATCATTTCATCAACTTCAGAGGTTGAAGTTCCATCATAATACCCGCGTATTCTGTCAAGTTTATCAACAAGGACGAAGGTGTCAGAATGAAAAAACCCTCCTGCAGCAGTATCGCTTTGTAAAGCTGTAAGATAGTATCCGAATCTAGCTTGGTCGTATAGATCCTCTTGGTCACCAGTTAGAAATTTCCAACCCGATGTGTCAGCACCCATCATCTCAGCATATTCAGAAAGCCTTGTTGGAGTGTCACGCTCAGGATCAACGGAGTGACTGAGAATCATGACATCCTTGTTTCCTATGTTGTTTTTTCGCAGAATAGACTGAGTCCTCGAGAGTTGAGAGCTCAAAAGTGGGCAGATTGTAGGGCAGTGGGTAAAAAAATAGTCAACGATTTTAATCTTTCCTTCGATATCTCTGTGAGATATCTCCAAACTGTCAATACTCAGAAATGCAAAAGGAGGCACCGTATGACCTTCAGGTCCGAGAACAGGAAGCGGTTCAGGTGGGTCCTTTTTAAAAGCCTCAGACCGTTTTTTTTCAGCGTATTCCGCAATGTCCATTTCTTTTTTTAGAAGAGCAATGTCCTCTGTCGCATCTCGAAGGGCATCTTCTGAAGCTGCATGGTAGACTCCCCTGAGGTATCCCTTAGAGTCTACAAGCCACAAAGTGGCAATGTTTTTTGGATCTTCGGGGTCACGTTCGATTTTAAAGTCATCTCGAATAATTCCGTCTATTTCTGATTTGTCGCCAGTCAAGAATTGCCACTTGCCCTTCAAACCATTGTAGCGCGTATTCAGGTCAACATATTCTTTAAGAACTGAAGGAGTATCGTGCTCGGGATTGAGGGTAAAGCATACAATTGAGATTCCCTCTTTGTCTCTGTATCTGAAGTTGGGCCAAAGTAGCTGACGAGTTATTACCCCAACATGCTCAGCGTCAGTACCAAAAAAGGCAGCGATCCATACTGTGCCTTTCAAGTCTTCAGATCCGTAAGGTTCGCCTAAGTGATTCGTTAGTTCAAAATCATCTACTTTCAGAACGCCAGGGAAAATAGAGTCGATGGGGCCTTTTTCTGTAAAATAGGGCAGGGTGTTAAATTTGTGGTCACCGAGAATCCCCAGAACTAAAATTCCTATAAGAGGTAAACCTGCGAGCAGAAATATCAGATTAAGCCTTTTAAGCATTTGTTTTGTTATAGACCTCTCTTAGTGAAAGTTGTTGTGGTTGAAGAGATGAGCAAACCCTTCAGTAGCTAAAATGTAGAACAGGTAGATAATGAATACTACGTAGGGGGCCAAGACGCTCTTTTTCATGACATTTCTCTCTTCACCCAGGTGCATAAAACTCATCACAATGTATCCTGCTTTAACCAATGTAAGTATTACAAAAGTCCACTTAATCGCTTCCCATGTATATGTTTCAGCTCTTTTAAAAACAATTCCCATCGCAACTTCAACAGCTGTGATAGCTGTTAAAAGTACTGTGACAAAGATGATGTTTTTACGAATTTTTACTCCCGCTTCCTCGCTGTGAGTTGCATTTAAAGAGTAACTGTCGTTTACAATTAAATCGTCGCGTTTCATGATTTCAGTGCTGTCAGATGAGGTAGAAAAAAGTAAATACAAATACCCATACGAGGTCAATAAAGTGCCAGTATAATCCAACTTTCTCTACCATTTCGTAGTGTCCACGTCTCTCGAAAACGCCTTTTAAAGCCATTAAGAAAATAACGATATTGATGACGACTCCAGAGAAAACGTGAAATCCGTGGAAACCTGTAATAAAGAAGAAGAAATTCGCATAACTCTGTTGCATTGCGTACTCATTCTCATGCATATTCGCTCCGAACTTAAATGAGTTAGATCGGGCTTCCCAAAGCTTAGCTGCATCAGCTCCACTTATATCTTGTTCGTCGGTGATGTACTTGTTGATCGTGAGAGCGAGAAGTTCAGCTTCGTGAGTGTGCTCGCCATATGCAATAAGTTTTACATGACCGTGGTCACTTTGAAGTTCGACGTTCCTGTCTCCGTTAGCATATCCTTCAGCCAATTCGCCGAAATGATGGTCCATAAAAATCGGTTCTCCTGCGGGTAAAATGTATTGGTTGCCATTTTCAGCAGTCACCGTAACCTCTTTTGCAAGAAGAAAAGACCCTCCACCTCCGTGAATAAAGTGAGACCACTCCCAAGCCTGAGAACCCAAGAAGAAGAATCCGCCAATAATCGTTGCGAGCATCCATCGAATCACACCTTTCTTGTCATTTCTGTGGCCGGCTTCTACAGCGAGGACCATCGTCACAGAAGAAACGATAAGTATGAATGTCATCAGCGCCACATAAATGAGTGGATACTTGCCCTCTAGTCCTGGCAATGCACGGAACACTTGCTCGCCGATTGGCCAAGGGTTTTCACTTCCAGCTCGAGAAAACCCGTAAGCTGAGAGAAGACCACCAAATGTTAAAGCATCTGATACGAGGAAGAACCACATGTACATCTTCCCGTAGGAAATGCCGTATGGTGAGCGTCCCCCTCCCCAAAGTTCTTTAGATGAAATGTTATCGTTAGAATGTCCTGACATGCTGCAAGTGATTGCGAATTTGTTCCGCAAATTTAATGAATCAAATATTAAAGAAAGGCCAACTTTTTAACAAGCATCTTTATGCGGCTTATCAAGAATCATTCTACCTAACATGATGACTCAGATTATACAATGTTACAATAAGAAAAGGATGGTAAAAAGAACAATCCACAACCCACCTAAGAAGTGCCAATAAACTCCCAACACCCTTAGTCTAATTGGGTCTTCTGGGGTAATGATGCCTTGATAAACACGATAAAGGTTTGCCGCGAGATAGATCAAGCCTAGGGACAAGTGGATGAGGTGAATCACGATTAAAACCCACAAATAACTGCCGCTTGAATTTGTCAAATGAATGACTTTAGAAGTGATAGGTTTCACCATTAGCGGATCGTTTGGAGCGAAAAGTTCTTGCGAATCCGTGTTATACAGTAGCGCTTCTCCGTTAACACGAACGTCAAAATCTTCTCCATACACAGCATCACTTTTTATGAGATCATCGATGCGATTCCATGAGTAAGCAATTAACCCTTGGTCATTTGATTCGGTTCCCCAACCTGCACCTTTGTCAGCAAGAGTATTCCAACCTACAATTTGTGTGACGGCAAATGCAACACCCAAAACCAACGTCGCTATGAGTTTATTTTGGGCTGTTGACACATCCCCGATTTTCATTGATTTGATGGAAGATATTAGAGATATGGAGGATAGAAGAATCAACAAGTTGCTAAACCAAAGAGTCGCTGTTGGAGTTACGTGTACCCAATACTGGCCACTGCTACTCACGATATAAGCACTTATCAACCCTCCGAACAGCATTGTGACAGAGAAAAGAATGAAGTACATAATCATTAGTTTTGTTCTGTCTCGTACTATGAGGTCAACTTCTTTAAAAGGGTCTTTTTCCATGGTGTTTCGTTTTCACGACTAGATCGCGGTTTTATCGAGGACATATATAATTTGTACTATAGGGAGGTAAAAGAAACTAGCAAACATTAATTTTCGGGCATCAGTTCTATCAAGTGAAAGTGACAATTTCCAGGCGTACCATGAAAAGCCAAGTCCAGCTGCGATTGCTACAGTCAGAGCAATATCCCCTACCATGGGTCGTCCGGTTGGCAGTGCCCACGGAAGCATGCTTGTTGGAATACAGAACAGCGTATACAGAAGTATTGTGGATGCGGTTCTGTTAGATAAACCAGAATTGAAGGGCAACATTTTGTAATTCACCTTTGAATAATCATCGTGTGCAAGCCATGCTATGGCCCAAAAGTGTGGGAATTGCCACATGAACTGGACTGCAAATAAAGCGCATGCTTCGACCCCCAACTCTCCCGTGGCTGCAACATATCCTATCATAGGTGGAAGGGCTCCCGGAATTGCACCTACAAAAACGCAAAGGGTAGAACGAGATTTAAGTGGCGTGTAACAAAATGCGTAAAGAATTAAAGCGATGAAACCTAAGATGGCAGCAGTATAATTGAGAAGACCTAGGCCAGTTATGCCTATTATCCCGGCGGAAACACTTAGAAGAAGAGCTCTTGTGATACTCATCCTCCCAGTGGGAAGTGGGCGGTTCTTTGTACGTGACATAATGGCGTCAGTATCCCGTTCCATGATTTGGTTTAACCCGTTCGAGGCACCCGTCAGTAGGAAACCTCCAACAGATAGCAGAACCATGGCCTCAATGTCAATGTTCTCAGCCCCGACAAGCCAACCTAACACGGATGACAATACCACGAAACATCCCAGGCGCACCTTGAACAATGTGGCAACATCAGTGAGGAAGGAAGGTTTCTTTTCTAGAGTCATTTTAGATACATACTTCGATGTGCAAAACTACATCAAGAATCACCAGTCGCGGCCTTCTAGAACGCGTGAACTTCTTATGCCGGCTTGGATTCTAAAAGCACTCCATGCTTCAGTTTCCGGAGCATCTTCCCCAACGTCCATAAAATGAGATTCAACCCTCATCGAAGCTCTTGCAAACAGCTCTATTCCTGCAATGTTAAATTTCGCACCAGTAGGTCTTGCAACATCAATAGAAATCCTCTGCATGTCTGATTCAACCCCTTGAAAAAACACATTGTTGTAGCTGTTTTCGGGATCTCTTTCATTGTAGTTTCGAAAAACATCTGACCCCGTTGAAAAGCCATTCTCAGAATCTAACCCTCTGTAAACCCTTTCAAAAGATAGTCTGACGAGATAGTCTTCCATTAACTTCCACCTTACTCGGAGTATCAGGTCTACGAAATTAGACCCCAGTGGTGGCCCTATGGGTTTTTGTGCATGTGTCCATGTTTGGATTGCATTAAAGTGAGAATATGTAAATGGTCTGACGGTTGATCCTTCGAATGAGACTCTCCATTTCCCACTGCGAGATGACAAAGATCCGCCTGACAGCACGCCCCATTTGTTTGCCCACCATCCACCTTGTTTTAAGTTTTCAAGATGAAACTCATCGAACAAAAGTTGTGTGTAAAATGTTTTGACATTTCCACTGGACCTTCCTTTTCCACGCCACACCAGCTGAGCACCCATGAGCACGTTGTCTGGTGACCCAAGTGAAAATTCAGTGGGTCTAAATGGGATCATAGGCATCATGTAAGCAGGCTCTATTCTGTGATTTACGCCTTCTTGTTGATCTCTCCACTTTACTCCCCCAAACAGAGCCCCAGTGAATCCAGCACCCAAATGAACATCCACCATATGTGCTGCAATCCATCCAATGTCAGTTGTGTCATCTGTTTCTCTGGGGTGAATTGTTCTTAAGAGCAGATGTGTGTAGTGAATGACCCCAGCATCGATATAAAGTCTGGCGTAGCTGGCAGGGGCCATGGAGCGGTCGATGTAAAGTGAGCGCGTCCCTGGTCCCCAGTGATGCTGTCCACGACCTATAGCGAATTCGATAGATTCA
>MDTF01002540.1_pt1 | contig 21411 bp, 20 predicted proteins | sample 811191 | NCBI WGS metagenome assembly MDTF01 (sample SAMN05326649, study PRJNA326480) | marine metagenome | isolation source: seawater | place: Southern Ocean | collected 2011
AATGCTAAGACCGAAAGTCTATTAAAGTACTTTTTAAAATATGATTATAAATTGGCATCAATAAAAAATATTTCAAATAAATATTTTTATGATTTAAAAAAAAAATATAAATGGGGAAAATCTAATTATTATAAGATAGCAGCAAAATATAATATTCACCCAACTTATATACAAATGTTACAAACAGATAACCGTTATAAGAAGAGAGAAATTTTATCTTCTATCGACTCATTGAAAAGAATTACAGCAACAAGCTTTGATCCAAAAAAATTAGAAAAATTATTCATTGAAAAAAGTTCAGTGAAAGGAAAATGGAATGCCAAAGGCTGGTGTTTGAATAAAAGTTTGTTAATATTAGGCCAAGGACCAAGTTTGAAAAAAAAAGAAAATATAAACAAAATCAAAGATTTTATCTTAAAAACAAAATGTATAGTTTTGTCTATTAATATTAATAATTTAATTCCTAATTACTTGATCGATTTTTATATTGCTTCAAATGAAACTAGAATTTCTGTAGATAGTACAAAATATAACAATTTAAGTAAAAAAATTATCATTCCTGAACTAAAACTAAAAAAAATCAAAAAAGATTATAAAAAGATCAATTACCTTGACTACGGAGTAACTCTCAAAAATAATTTATTTAAGCACTCTACCAATTATGCAGTTTTACCGCATAATCTAACTTTTGGGTATGCTATGGCAGTGGCTTTGGAAGGCCAATCTAAAAATATTACTATTGCAGGTTTTGATGGTTATAAAAAAAATCAACTTCAACAAATAGAAATGCAAAAAACTATAAATCTAATTTTACAAAATAATAAAAGCTTAAATTTGAAATCTTTAACCTTAACAAAATACATGCTTAATAGGAGGCAAGCCTGAAAATTAAAGGTAAATATGTGTTAATCATTCCAGCTAGATATTCTTCTACTAGACTGCCTGGAAAGCCACTAATTAAGATTAAAGGCATTCCAATGATTATTAGAACATGTAAGCAGTGTTTAAAAGTGGTTCCAGCCAAAAATCTCTATGTTGCTACAGATGATAAAAAAGTTGAAAAATGTTGCAAAGAGCATGGAATACAAACAGTTATGACATCAAAAAAATGTTTAACAGGCACTGATAGAGTGGCAGAAGTAGCGAAAAAAATTAAAAGTGAAACGTACATAAACGTACAAGGCGATGAACCTATTTTTAATCCTATTGATTTAAAGAAAATAATTAATAGCTCTAAAAAAAATAAAAAAAATATTTTGTTGGGATATACCGAAATAAAAAATAAATCAGAATATAAAAATAGAAATATACCAAAGGTTGTTTTTGATAAAAATCAGAACTTGCTATATGCATCAAGAGCACCGATAGCATCATCTAAAAAAGGGAATTTTGTAAAATCTTGGCGACAAGTTTTAGTTTACTCGTTCCCAAGAGACAAACTTTTAAAATTTGCTAAAAGAAATAAAAAAACACTCTTTGAGGCCTTAGAAGATATTGAAATTTTAAGATTTATAGAATTAGGTCATGTAGTCAAATTAATAAAAATGAGTAGCCTTTCACATCCTGTTGATACGGTTAGAGACTTAAAAATTGTTAAAAATATTATAAAAAAATAAGATAAAATATGAATTACTATAATTACGCAAAAAAGCTTTTATTTATTTCAGATAAAAAACTGACTGAAATTCTTCCATTGATATCACTTTTTGTGTTCGCCAGTTTAATAGAGTTTATTGGACTAGGTTTAATTATTCCTTACGTTACTATAATTATCAATCCTGATAATTTTGAAAATATTAAATATCTATCTTATTTCAATTTAGAAGAAAAAGATTTCAATTATTTTTTATTTTTTTTGAGTATTGCTCTGATTGTAATTTTTTTCTTAAAAGCAATGCTTTCTATTATTGTGCGATGGTGCATAACAAGATTTGCATTTAAGCAGTACGCTATCCTTCAAACAAGATTAATGTCTGCTTATCAAAATATGGAGTATATTATATTTTTGAAAAGAAATAGCTCAGAGTATATAAGAAATGTTAAAGAGCTTTCTAGTGAGAGCATATCGTGCATAGAAAATTTTTTAAGACTAATTAGCGAACTAATTATTTTTACGGCAATTATTGTTTATTTATGTTTTGTAAATTTTAAAGTAATTCTTTATTTGATATTGATATTAGGAAGTATCACTTTAATTTATGAGCTGTTTTTAAAACCAAAAGCGATAAAATATGGAAAAAATAAAGTGCTTGCTTCTAATTCAATATATCGCGGTATCGACTCGGGTTTAAGAGGCTTTAAAGAAATTAGAATACTATCAAAAGAAAATTTTTTTCTAGACATAATTAGCAAAGGAGCAAATACATCTTATGTAAATGAATTAAAACAGTCTTGGATCACTCATTCACCAAGATATATTTTTGAACTAGCTATTATTACTTTTTTACTTAGCTTTTTAAGTATTTCTATATTTGTTTATAAAGATATAAATTTGATACTTCCAACTATTGGGGTATTCAGTGTTGCAGGCGTACGCCTCTTACCTGGCAGCGCAAGCATTGTTAATAGTTTTAATATGTTAAATTTTAGTCAAAAGTCAGTTTCAATAGTTTTTGAAGATTTAAAAAAATACAGCAAAACAAAAAGCCCACAAAAAATAGAAAATTTTAATAAAATCAAATTTAAAAGCCTGTTAATGAAAAATATCTCATACAAATACCCTCATACAAAAAAAAATATTATACAAAAACAAAATTTTAGCCTTAAAGCTAAAGAGTGCGTCGGAATAATTGGTGAGTCAGGAGCGGGGAAAACTACAATAGTTGATTTATTTTTAGGTCTATTAAAGCCTAATAAAGGCCAAATATACTTAAATAACAAACTGATTGAAGCCGACTCACAAGAGTGGCTAAAGCTTATTTCATATTTGCCACAAGATCCTATGTTAATTGAAGATACAATTAAAACTAATATTTGTTTAGATTTAAGTAAAAACTCGAATAAAAAAATTAAAAAGAATTTAGATGCCGCAATTACACAAGCTAATATAAAAAATTTTATTAGATCTCTTCCTAACGGAATTAACACAAAAATAGGAGAATTTGGAATCAGGCTTTCAGGTGGCCAAAGCAAAAGAGTGGCTTTAGCAAGAACTTTCTACCACGATAAAGAAATTATTGTTATGGATGAAGCTACAAGTTCATTAGACGAGAAAACAGAAAATTTTATCCTAGAACAAATTAAGGAATTGAAGCGTAAAAAAACTGTTATAATCATTACACATAATAAAAATACTTTAAAATATTGTGATAAAGTATATGAAATAATAAACGGAAAAATTAGGAAAAAATAACTAATGAATATAAATAATATTTTAAAAAAACAACTTAAACTACAAAGCAAATTATCAAAAAGTTCTAGGAGTACAATCAAGAAAATAAAAACTAACTATTTAAATAAAGGAAAAAGTTTTGTAATCATAAGGAACGTCGACAAAGATCATGAGAGTCTAAAAAAAAAATCATTACTAATTGCTTCAGGTTTGGGAAGTTTAGTGGCTCAAAGTAAAAATGGTGAAAAAATAAAAGAGATAACGCCCTCGAATAAGATAAAAAATATAAGTGTAAAAAAAAAGAAAGAAAAATTTAGATATCATCAAACTAATCTTGGTGGGTCAATTCATACAGACGGCCCTCAACTCCCCGTACCTCCAAATTATGTTTTAATGTCATGTTCTAAACAGGCAAAAATTGGTGGTGACTCAACTATAACTGATACAAAAAAAATTTATAATTACATGAAATTAAAAAACAAAAAGTATTTAGAAGTTTTAAAACAAAGATTTTTTTTCGAAAAGAGAGGATTTTATAAAAAAAAGCCAGAAGTGTTCAAAAAACCAATTTTTGAAAAAAAAGGGAATAAGATTAATTTTAGATATCTTAGAGATTACATAGAGTCTGGTTATAAATTAAAAAAGATCAAATTAAATAAAATTCAAATAAAAGCTTTTAATTATCTAGACACTTTGTTAGTTAATAAAAAATTTCAAAAAACCTATAAACTTCATCAAGGGGATATTATTATTTTAAATAATAATTATTTAGCTCATGGAAGAAAAAAATTTGCTTTGGAAGGTAAGCAAAAAAGAAATTTAATGAGAGTTTGGGTGAAATGATAAATTTATCAAAATATAACATTGTTTTACTTTCAGCGGGGGTCGGAAGAAGGCTAGGTAGTTTTGGGAAAACGAAGCCTAAGTGTCTGTTAACAATAAATAAAATTTCACTTATTTCAAAAATAATTTATAAGTTGAAAAAACGAAATGCAAAATTTATCTCAATAATTGTTGGGTATAAGGCAAAATTAATCATTGAACATCTCAAGAGAATAAAGGGCATAAAATTTAATTTTATTAAAATAACACAATATAGAAAAAATGGACACGGTTATAGTTTGTATCAATTTAAAGATCAGTGGAAGAAAGAACCAAAGCCATTATTAATGATCCATACAGACATTATTTTTGAAGATAATTATTTAGACAATATAATTAACGATAAAAAAGAAAATATTATCGGAATAAAAGATGTAAAAAATCATATTTTAAAGAAAAATAGTTTTGTAGTAAAAGAAGATAATAAAAGAATACTGAATAAAATTGGAAGGTGCTCACAAATTAAAACACCATTAGGTGAAATTATTGGACTAAATAAGTTCTCATCACAAACTACAAAAAATTTATTTAAGTTCATGGATAAATTTTTTAGAGATAAAAAAAACAGGTTACTTTCTTGGGAACAGGTAATAAATAAGTATCTAAATTTTAAAAATGATAAATTTTATTGCTTGAAGAAACAATATTATAAGTGGATAAACATAAATAAAATGAGTGACTATAATTTAGCTATTAAAAACTTTTAAAAAAAATAAAATGAAAAAAACTGTATATTTTGCCTTTTCCGAAGATCTTCTTCATGAGGGCCATAAAAAAATACTTAAATATGCATCTAAGTTTGGAGATGTTACAGTTGGTTTACTGACTGACAGTGCGATAATTGAATATAAAAATTTACCACATTTAAGCTACGAGCAAAGAGAGGAATTAATAAAAAAAATTTCTTTTATTAAGAGAGTGGTGCCTCAAGAGACACTTGATTATTCTAAAAATATTAATTTATTAAAACCCGACTTCATTGTTCATGGTGATGATTGGAGAAAGGGCATTCAAAAAACAATTAGAGAAAAAGTAATTAAATCTCTTAAAAAATATAAAGGTAGGCTAATAGAAACAAAATATGTGAAAAATATTTCTTTGTCCAAGATTAATGAAAAAAAATTAGAAGTTGGTGCCACTCCAGACAATAGAAGAGCTAAACTGTCTAGACTTATTAAGTCTAAAAAGATTGTAAGAATTTTAGAAGCACATAGTGCATTAACAGGTCTTATCATCGAAAATTTATCAGTATTAAAAAATAAAATTTTTTTTGCTTTTGATGGCATGTGGTCTTCGAGTCTCACGGACTCTACAATAAGGGGAAAGCCAGACAACCAATCAGTCGACTACTCTACTAGAATATTAGGCTTGAACGAAATATTGGACGTAACAACAAAACCATTTATTTTTGATGGTGATAACGGTGGTCGAATAGAGCATTTACCATTTATTATTAAAACCCTAGATAGACTTGGAGTATCTGCAATTATTTTAGAGGATAAAGTTGGATTGAAAAAAAATTCACTCTTTAAAGAACAGTCTGGGGTCAAACAGGACACTAAAAAAGATTTTAGTAAAAAAATCTCTGTATCTAAGAAATCAACAGTTTCAAAAGATTTTATGGTAATAGCTAGAATTGAAAGTTTTATTTTAGGAAAAGATATCAACGATGCCCTAAGTCGAGCCAATGCATACTCTAAAGCGGGTGCTGACGCTATAATGATACATAGTAAAGAAAAAAACCCTAAGCAGGTATTTTCATTTGCTAAAAAATTTAGAAAATCGAAATACTTTAAACCCTTAGTAGCTGTCCCATCAACCTACTCTTTTACGACTGAAAAAAAATTAATAGAAAATGGATTTAAAATAGTTATTTATGCAAATCAACTTCTCAGAGCATCACATCCCGCTATGGTTGACGTCGCCTCTAGCATTTTAAAAAATGGAAGAGCCTACGAATCTGAAAAAAAATTGTCCTCTGTTAGTAGTATTATTAAACTTATTAAATAAAATGGTTTCAGTAGAAAAAATTATTAACACTTTGAAGTCTAAAAATATAAATTTTTTTACAGGAGTGCCTGACAGTACGTTAAAACTTTTAATTAAAAAAATTGATAAAACAAATGGCGCTAAACACTATCCCGCCTTTAATGAAGGAAGTGCAATTTCTTTAGGAATTGGATACAACTTAGCTACGAGCAGAATGCCTTGCGTTTACTTACAAAACTCTGGATTAAGTAATGCTATTAACCCACTAATTTCAATTGCACATAAAAAGGTTTATTCAATTCCTATGCTTTTGATTATTGGCTGGAGAGGATCTCCTAGTCAAAATCCAGACGAACCTCAACATAATGTTAAAGGAAAAATAACTCCAGATATATTAAATTTATTAAATATTAAATATCGAGTTTTACGCACCGACAAAGATTTAGATAAAATAAAAAAGTTGATAAATTATGGAATAAAAAATAAACAACCTGTTGCTTGTCTTGTAGAAAGAAATATTTTAATAGACAGATCAGTTAGTAGAGTAGAGCAAAATAAAAAAATAAATATTAGATCTGATATTTCAAGAGAAAATGTGATTATAAATCTATTAAATGAAATTAAAAAAAATTCTAAAATTATTTCTACAACTGGATATACGTCGAGAGAGTTGCACCAATTAAGAAAAATACATAAACTTAAAAAGGGAAAAGACTTTTACATGGTTGGAGGAATGGGGCATTCATCCATGGTAGCGCTAGGTTTATCACTTTCTACTAAAAACCCAATTATTTGTTTGGATGGAGATGGATCCTTATTAATGCATTTGGGATCCTTAAGAAGTGCAGGTCTGTTTGGACAAAAAAACTATATTCACATACTTCTAAATAATGCCTCACACGAGTCTGTTGGAGGTCAAAGCACTTTTTCACAAAATTTCAAATTCAATGACATGGCAAAAATAGCTGGGTACAAAAAAGTCTATTCAATTAATAAACTTTCAAAATTAAAATTAACATTAAAAAAAATTATCAAAAGTAGCGGTCCATCATTTCTAGAAATAAAAATTAAGCCTGGTGCAATTTCAAACTTAAAAAGACCAAAAGATTTTATTAAAATTAAAAAAATATTTAAATCATCATGATTATCAATAAATATAAAAGTGATCTTGACGTCTTTTTTTCTGAAAAAAAATTTAAGAAAATATTTTTAATTACAGGAAAAAATTCTTTTAATAAATCTGGTGCGAATAAGATATTCAATAAATATTTGGAAAATAGAGAAACAATTACTTATTTTAAAAAAAATTATATACCTGAGTTTTCTGAGCTAAAAGAAATAATAAAAATACGCAAAAAATTTAATCCAGATCTTATTCTTGCTATTGGCGGTGGGACTGTTTTAGATTATGCTAAAGCTGCAAATTGCCTTGATGTGAATCTAAAAACATCAGATATAAAAAAAAATGATTTAAAATTCCATAAAAAAACCGTTTTATGTGCCATACCTACTACTGCCGGTTCTGGAGCGGAAGTAACACCCACTGCCGTTATTTATATTAATGGCTTAAAATATTCCATTGAGCATGAGAAAATCAAACCTGACTATTTCTTTTTGTTGCCAGAACTTATTATAGACTCAAAGAAATCACTTAAAGCTGCTTCTGGATTTGATGCTATTTCTCAAGGCATAGAGTCACTTATCTCACTAAAATCAAATAAAGAAAGTATTTTATATTCAAAAAAGTCACTAAAATATTCATTCAAAAGTTTTCAAAATTTTATTAAAAAACCAAATTTAAACAACACTTTTGAAATGGCATTGGCAGCAAATCTCTCTGGAAAAGCAATTGCAATTTCTAGAACAACAGCACCTCACGCTTTGTCTTATCCATTTACAAGTCTTTTTAACGTTAGTCATGGACATGCAGTTTCTTTAACGTTGAATGAGTTTTTAAAATTCAATTACAAAAATATTTCTTATGCCGATAAAAATATTGATTTAAAATCCCGTTTTAAAATATTATTTGAATTATCTGGAACTAGTTCTATTGACGATTTCACTTCTTACTTAAGCAGATTAAAAAAAGTAGGCAAACTTGAAGGAAGTCTAAGAAAATTAAAAATTAATTTGAATGATTGTTATTCTAAAGTTATTGGAGGGGTAAACCCTTCAAGGCTTAAAAACAACCCTGTGAAGATAGAAAAAAAAGATATTAAAACCATTTTAAATACTATAAATTAAAATTATATATTTTATGAATAATTATTTTAAAATATTTAAAAATATTTCAACTAAAACCAGTAAAATTTATAATTTAACTAATGAGTCCTTTTTCCAGGTCTTGTGTTGTAGAATCTCTTATAGTGTTACACCGTTACTTATAATCTTAAAATTAAATCCAAATTTTTTAACACTTATTAACTTTGCAATCTCAATATTAATGGGAATATTTATAATTATCGGAACAGAACAATATTTCAATTTTGGAATAATTTTTTATTTATTATACCGAATACTTGATTTTTGTGATGGGACTGTAGCAAGGTATTTTAGTATTTCAACATTTTATGGAAGGTTTATAGATGGATTGGCGGATATTTTTTTAAATGCTTTTTTATTATTTTCATTATCAATTTATAGTTTCCAATTATTTGATAATATAAATTTATTACTACTGGGATCTCTAGCTTCTATTTTTACAATTTTTGACAGTTTTATTTATGACAAATATGCAGCCCTTGTAAGATGGCATAATGCAGAAAATAAAAAAAAAGTTTTACCTTATATAAAAAGATCCTTCTTACCAAAACTTCCAAAAATTTATAACGATATATTCTCATCTTTAGTGTTCTCTCTATTGTTTCTTGATCAAGAAACAATTTATTTTTTGATAGCAATTGTATTAATTTTTATTTTTTTTATTATCTCAGCGTTACAAACTTTCCTAGTTCATCTATATTTTGCTTCAATAAACTTAAATTTTAAAGCGATAGTGAAAAATCGGGCAAAAGCCCCAAAAAAACGTAAATCATAAAAATTAAGGTAAAAAAGCCTTTACAAAAGTAATTTTTTTTTATTAAATGTTCAATAATTGAACAAAACAAATTTACTATGAATAAACAAGATCACTTAAATATTTTAAGAAAAATAAATAAAAATCCTGCTGGGTCTCAAAGAGAGCTCGCTAAAGAACTTGATTTTAGTTTGGGAAAACTTAACTATTGTTTAAAATCTTTAAAAAATAAAGGATTAATAAAAATAGGGAATTTTAAAAAAAACCCAAACAAACTTAATTATATTTACATTATTACCCCAAAGGGCATAGCTGAAAAAACAAAATTAACCGTAGCTTTTATGAAAAGAAAAATGAATGAATATGATGAGCTAAAAAGAGAGATTGATAATGAAAAACAAAAATAGCCAGGGATTTATTTCTTTAAAAAAAGGTTTTGAGGCAAGAAAAAAAATATTTCATAATAGAGCTTCTGCCTTTTTTCCACTATATATAACGAAAAAAAACGATTTTTTCCTAGTTTTTTTTAATTATTGGCTAAATAAAAATAATATTAAAACTAATTTAATTAATTTAGTGCTTTATATTTACAATGAAGAAGGAGATTTAGTAGAGCGTTTTAATAGTAAAATTAATAACTATCATAATCAATTTTCGATCGCGACAATACTTGGAAATAAATTAAAAAATAAATTTATTGGCACTGTTAGTGTTGAAATTTTATCTTTAGAAAATTTAAACTTTCCGTTTCCTGCTTTACTTGGCGTATATAAATCAAATAATTTATTTAGCTCTGTTCATAGCGCGGGAAGAATTAAAAATGTAAACGAAAAACATGAAATTTTTTATACTAAAGAAACCAACTGGACTTGTAAATTTGAAAAAAATGTAACACCTTTCTTTCATTATTTTGTTGGCCCGACTCTTCCGAGAAAAAAATATATTACAGTTACCCTGCTAACTCATGATAAAAAAACAAAAAAAACAAAAAAAATAAACATTGAAAAATTAAAACTTTTTGGTTCTAAAATATTTTTTATTAAAGAAATTTTTGGAAAAATAAAATATAATAATAATGACTTTATATCTGTAAAAGTTGAGCATAATTCTATTTTTCCTCGTCTAGTTGTGGGAAATTACCACAAAAATAAAAGTTTTTTTGAAACGACCCACTCATTTCCTTTTATTGAAAGAAAGGATTATTGCCCCATCATTAATGATAAAACTTTTCAATCAAAACTTAGTGCGTACAGAAATAAAGAGCTAGATTTAAATCTAAAAGTCTTTCCAACAAATTGTACGGGAAATTTCAAGGGAGAAATTTTCGTTAAAAAATTTAATCAACAGAGATTGCTAAGCGACAAACCATTAATTAATTATAATTCTAAACTATTATCAAAAGTGAATATTTTTCCATTAAATAACGACGATCAATTTATATCGCTTAAAATGAGAGGAAACAAAATACCATCAAGATTTAACGCATCATTTGTGTACAAAGTGAAAGGATCAAAATCAAATTACTCCGTAGATGTTGCTGATGGTGCGAGATCGTGTATTACTCCAGCAAAAATAAGTCATTGGGGGCACGGTTATGTAGGTGATAAATATGAATCACTAGTAATGATAATTAATGATAATTATCAAACTTCAAATAATAAAACAGCTAAAGGAAAATTAAATATTTATTCACCTGATTACAAAACTAAGAATATGATTAACGTTACAATTCAACCTGATTCATTAACCATAATAAATATATCTCAACTAAAAAATATCTCTAAATTAAAAACAAAAAATCATTTTTTTAGCTGGTTTTTAAGGTTGAAAGAACCAGGTTGTGAAGCTTTCTGGGTTTCTTATAGAAAATCTGATGGTGCAATATTCGGAGATCACAGTTTTTAATTATGAATATATTTATTACGGGATCAGAAGGCTTTATTGGATCTCACTTAACTGAATCTCTTGTCAAAAAGGGGCACAATGTAAAATGTTTAGTATTATATAATTCTCTTAATAGCTGGGGATGGCTAGACCATATCAACAAGAACATAAAAAAAAATATTGAGGTTATTACAGGTGACGTTCGTGATGAATATTTAATAAGAAATATAATTAAAAAAAAAACTGATGTAGTAATCAATTTAGCAGCATTAATAGGAATTCCATATTCATACAGAGCATCCAAATCTTATTTAGATACAAATGTATATGGGCTTTTAAATATTTTAAATGCTGCTAGAGATTCAAATGTAAAAAAGATTATTCACACATCAACAAGTGAAGTGTATGGAACTCCCAAATTTATTCCAATATCTGAGGATCACCCCATTTCAGGTCAATCACCATATGCAGCTAGTAAAATTGCAGCAGATCAATTAGCACTATCATATGAAAAATCATTTAACCTTCCGGTGACAATATTACGACCTTTTAACACTTTCGGCCCCAGACAGTCTGCTAGAGCAATTATTCCAACTATAATTACACAGATATTAAAAGAGAAAATTTTAAAATTAGGATCTCTTTTTCCAACTAGAGATTTTACATATGTTGAAGATACAGTTACTGGATTTATAAATTCAATTAATAATAATAAAAATATTGGTGAAATAATAAATATTGGCAGTGGTTTTGAAATTTCAATAAAAGAATTAGCAAATAAAATCTCAAAATTAATGAACAAAAAAATTATAATTAAAAAACATAATTTAAGAATTAGACCAAAAAATAGTGAAGTTAAAAGATTATTAGCTTCAACAAAAAAAGCAAAAAAACTAATTGGTTGGAAACCAAAATTTTCTAACAAGAAAGGTTTAGAAGAAGGGTTGATAAAAACTATAGAGTGGTTTTCTGACATTAAGAATCTTAAACTTTATAAAACTGAAGTTTTTAACGATTGAAAAAGATGACATTTAAAAAAAATTCCTTTTTCAAGAAAATATTTGAAAAATTCAAAAATACAAAAAAAATTCCTTTAATTGATCTTCATGTACACACAAACTGGACAGACGGAACTAATACTGTGGAAGAGATGGCATCTGCGGCATGCAAAAAAAAAATTAGCACTATTTTATTCAGTGAACATTCAAGAAGAACCAGTGGGAATTGGTTTTCTAAATTTACCAATGATATAAAAAAAACTCAAAAAAAAATTGAGAATAAATGCAAATTATTAGTAGGCACAGAAGTAAAAGTTCTTAATTTTAAAGGAACATTAGATATAAATCCTAAGATAAAAAAAAAATGTGATTTAATAATGGCAAGCGTTCACAGATTTCCAGGTGAAGAAGGAAATATAATGAAAAATACAAATGATATAAAAAAAAATGATGCTGTAGAAATAGAATATGATTTATTAGTTGCTGCTATAAATAACTCTGATGCAGATATTATTGGACATCCTTTTGGAATGTCTATTAAAAGATTTAAAATTTATCCTAGGTGGAAATTATTTAAGGAAATTATTAAAAAATGTCAAAAAAGAGAAAAAATTTTTGAAGTAAATTTTCATTATCATAATAATTATCGTCAATTACTAAATGAGTGCCTTAATAGCAAAACTTTGTTTTCATTAGGATCTAATGCACATAACAAAAATGAGCTGGGAAAAATAACAAAAATATAACTTATGCTAAAAATAAAAGTTTTAGTAACTGGTGCTGGTAGTGGTGTTGGACAATCAATTATAAAAGCATTAAATATTTCAAATATAAAATGTGAAGTTATATCAGCTGATATCAACTATCTTAATGCAGCTTTATATAGAACAAAAAAAGCAATTATAGTTCCAAAAGTAGAGAGCAAAGGTGCGCTAAACTGGTATCTTAAAAATCTAAAAAAATTAAGAATTACCGTTTTAATGGTAGGATCAGAATTTGATTTAGTTTTTTTTTTCAAAAAATAAAGATTTAATTAAAAAAAAAACAAATTGTGAAGTATGTGTCTCAAATTTTAATGTTGTGAAGATTTCAGATGATAAGTATTTGACACAAAAATTTCTATATGAGAACAATTTACCAAGTTTAAAAACATTTTTACCAAAGAGTTTAAAAGAGGCATTAAAATTTTTTAAAAAACTCAAGAAACCTTTTATTTTAAAAAGTAGATTTGGAACCTCATCAAGAAACGTATATTTGATTAATAAAATTAAAGACCTAATTTCTTTGTTTAACTTTGTCGACAAACCAATTATGCAAGAACACATAGGGTCAACGACAAATGATTTAAAGACTGAATATACATGCAGTTTCTTTACCACGAAAGATAAAAAAATTATTGGACCATTTATAGCTAAAAGAAAAATTTTACATGGAACTTCATGGATAACCGAAGTTAAAACTAATAATAAGATATCAATATTAATAAAAAAAATTGCAAGATTATTAGACAATACTGGGAGTTTTAACATACAACTAAGAATAGGAAAAAGAGGACCAATACCCTTCGAGTTTAACCCTCGGTTTTCTGGAACAACATCAATCAGATCACATTTTGGATTTAATGAACCGGAAATGTTTTTAAAAAGTTTTATTTTAAAAAAACAAATAAAAAAACCTATTATAAAAACGGGCGTTACACTTAGGTATATTGAAGAAGTATTTATAGATAAAATAAATCTTAGCAAACTAAATAAAGGCATTGGAAAAGGTAAAATAAATAAATGGTTTTAAATAAAAACTACATCGGTGTTACTGGTGCGTCTGGATTACTAGGTAGGCATGTAATAACTTACTTGCTTAAAAAAAAATATAAGATAATTGCTACATCAAGGAGAAAGCCCCCAGTTGCACATAAAAATCTTGTATGGAAAAAATTGGATCTAAGAAAAAAAATAGAATTTAGTAAATTAAATAAAATTTACAAAAATATAAACTCTTTAATACACATAGGTGCTACGGTACCATTTCCTGGAAAAATCATAAAAAAAAGAGAAGTAAATATAACCAATGTAAATTCCTCTGTTATTTTAGCAAAGTGGTCAAGGTTTAGTGAAATACATTTTATATTAATTTCTGGAGCTGTTTTATATAAAGAAAAGTTTAAAAAAAATACTGAAAATGCAAAAACTTTAATAAAATCGAAAAACATTTATATAAATTCAAAAATTTTTTGTGAAAAAAAAATATTAAGTCTTAAAAAATATTTTTTTAAGCTGACAATTATTAGGGCCTCATCATTATATGGAGAAGGTATGAATGAAAAAAAAGTTATACCGATTATGATTAAAAAAGCAAAAAAAAACAAACCCATCAAAATATTTAATTATAAAGATACAAAAATTAATTTAATACATGCTAAAGATATATCTTCAGCAATTTATAAAATTATAAATAACTCAATTTATGGAGTATTTAATTTAGGAAGTAAAAAATGCGTAAATTTTAATGATTTAGCAATAAGTATTATTAAAAAATTAAAAAGTAAGAGTGAGATAATTAACGAAAATAAAAGATCTCTTTTAGCACCTATAAATCCGATGAATATAAACATAAATCTAGCAAAGAAAAAATTAAGATGGGAACCAAGAATAAGCCTAAAAGAAGGTATTAAAATGATGGTAAATAAAAAATGTTTTTGAATAAAAAAAAACAGACTTACATTATTGCTGAGGCCGGAATCAACCATAAGGGAAGCTTAAAAATAGCAAAAAAATTTATTGCTGAGGCAAAAAAATGTGGTGCTGATGCTATAAAATTTCAATCATTTATTTCTGAAGAGGTTGTAACTAAGAATTTAGATTTAGCTAAATACCAAAAAAAAAATTTAAAAAATAAAAAAATTAAAATGATAGAGATGATTAAAAAATTTGAATTAAGTAAAGAAGATCAAAAAATTCTCTATAATTTTGCAAAAAAAATTAAAATAGATTTTATCTCATCAGCATTTGATCTTATAAGTCTTGATTTTTTAATTAATGATCTTGATCTAAAAATTTTAAAAATACCCTCTGGTGAAATAACCAATTTTCCATATCTAAAAAAGATATCAAATACAAAAAAAAATATTATACTTTCAACAGGTATGTCAAGCTTTAAGGAAATACAAAAAGCTATTCATATACTTACTTCCAGTAATTTAAAAAAAAACAAAATTACTTTATTACATTGTAACACTGCATACCCCACACCTTTTAAAAATGTAAATTTAAATGTTTTAAAAGTAATTAAAAAAAAATTTAAAACAAATTTTGGATATTCCGATCATACTCTCGGCGAAGAAGTATCAATAGCCGCAGTTGCTCTAGGAGCAACTGTAATAGAAAAACATTTTACATTAAACAAGAATTGGGAAGGACCTGACCAAAAAGCAAGTCTTAATCCAGAAGAGTTAAAAAAACTAATTTCTTCAATTAGGAATATTAATGAATCTATGGGCACTTTTATAAAAACAGTCACAGCATCGGAATCAAAAAACGTAATCTTTGCTCGTAAATCCATTGTTGCTAGAAAAAGTATTAAGAAAGGAGAAAAATTTTCACTCATTAACTTAACCGTTAAAAGACCGGGTGATGGTATTTCACCTATGAATTGGAATAAATTTATTAACAAAAAATCAAAATTTAATTATAAAAAAGATGACAAAATTAAATAAAAAAATATGTATTATCACTGGCGGCAGGGCAGATTATGACCTTCTAAAACCTTTAATGGAAAAATTAAAAATTTCAAAAAATTTTAATCTAAGAATTGCAGCAACTGGATCTCATTTTATAAAAAATCAAAACACATACAAAAATATTGAAAAAGATGGATTAAAAATTAATTATAAAATTAAAATTAAATATAAAGATGATTCTAATTCATCAATTTTAAATTTTTTAGCGGATGGTATAAAACAATTTAATGATTTATTTAAAAAAGAAAAATTTGATGCAATTTTAGTTCTAGGTGACCGATATGAAATTTTTTCAGCTGTTATAAGTGGAAGTTTTTATAGAATTCCTATTATTCACATGTCTGGAGGCGAAGTAACAGAAGGAGCTATTGATGAGTCAATAAGACATTCAATAACAAAATTTTCAAGTTATCATTTTGTTGCTCATTCTTTATATAAAGATAGAGTAAAACAGCTTGGAGAAAATTCCAAAAATATATTTAATGTTGGTGGAACTGGTGCAGAAGATGTCCATAAAATTAAGCTACTTAAAAAAAAAGAAATTGAAAAACAACTAAAATTTAAATTTAGAAAAGAAAACTATTTAGTGACTTTTCATCCGGTTACGTTTGAACCAGATTATGGAATCAAACAATTTAAAACATTACTGTCCTTTCTGTCTACAAAAAAAGAGGCAACAATAATATTTACTTTACCAAACTCAGATGCAAACAATTATAAGATTATTAATTTGATAAAAAATTTCGTAAGCTCCAATAAAAAATCAAAATATTATAAGTCGCTTGGAAAGAAAAATTATTTTTCAATAATCAATAATATAAATGCCGTTGTAGGAAATTCATCTAGTGGTCTATCTGAGGTGCCGAGCTTTAAAAAGGCAACAATAAATATAGGTAATCGACAAAAAGGAAGAGTTTTAGCTAGTAGTGTAATAAACATTGATAATGTAAATATGACAAATCTTAAAAAGGCTTTTAATAAAATTAATAAAAAAGATTTCAAAAAAAAATTGATTAAAGTTAAAAATCTATATTTTCAAAAAAATACTAGTCAAAAAATTATGAATATTTTAAAAAAGTTAAATTTTAAAAAGACTATCGTAAAAAAATTTGTTGATTTAAAGAAAATTTAAAATGAAAAAATTATTTTGGTGCAAAAATTGTGTAACAATGTCGACGAGACCCAGAATCACTTTTGATGATAGAGGCTTTTGTAGTGCATGCCAATGGTCTGAGGAAAAGAAAAAAATTGATTGGTCTAAGAGGCAAGATAAACTTGAAAAGCTTCTAAGCAGGCATAGAGCCAGTGGATTGAGGTATGACTGTATAACTACTGTTAGCGGAGGTAAAGATGGCTCATACGTAAGTCATAATATAAAACATAAACACAACATGAACCCTTTGTCAGTTACCTTGAGACCTATAATGGAAACAGACATAGGAAAAAAAAATTTAGATGCATTCATTAATAGTGGTTATGATCATATTCATGTTACTCCAGATCAAAACGCAATGAGAGTTTTAAATAAAATTGGTTTAATTGATATGGGCTTTCCATATTATGGTTGGTTAATGGGTATTCATACAGCAGTCCTTAGAGTGGCAATTCAAATGAATATTCCTTTAATTTTTTATTCAGAAGATGGCGAAGTAGAATATGGAGGTGATGCAAAGTTTAAAAATAATGGGGTCTATGATATCGACTATCAAATCTCAAGATATATGGAGGGAGGATATCAAAAAATAATAGATAAGGCTAAAGCCGAGGGTTTAAGTGATAGACAATTATACTGGTTTACTTACCCAAAAAAAGATGAGGTAAAAGATTTTAAACTCGAATTAACTCATTACGGTTTTTACGAAAATTGGGATCCTTACAGAAACTATGTTTTAGCAAAAGAAAAATGTGGACTACAGGAAGCGCCAACTTTAAATGAGGGCAGCTATACAAATTTTGCTCAAACTGATCAGAAAATTTATGCTCTACATGTATACTTTATGTATCTAAAATTTGGTTTTGGCAGAACCACACAAGATGCAGGTATTGATGTAAGACGGGGAGCTATGTCGAGACAACAAGCCGTACAATTAGTTCAAATGTATGATGATATATATCCAGAAAAGTTGTTTGAAGAATATTGTGATTATTACAAAATATCAATGAAAGAATTTCAAGAAAATATTGATAAGTGGGCAAATAAAGATTTATTTGAAAAAAAAAATAGATGGATACCAAAATTTAAAATTTCTTAAAATGAAAAAAAATAAAATTGGAATCATAAACTGTGAATTTGGAAATATTGCTTCATTGATAAATGCAATCAAATACTTAAATTATGACTATGAAATTTTAAATAAACCTGAAAAAAAAAAAAACTTAACTCATTTAATTCTACCTGGCGTGGGATCTTTTAATGAAGCGGCTAAAAAATTAAGAAGATTAGGCTGGTTTGAAGAAATTAAAAATTTTATCGGTGAGGCAAAACCATTTATGGGAATTTGTTTGGGGATGCAATTAATGTTTGAAAGTGGTTCTGAGAATGGTGATGAAAAAGGCTTGGGCTTATTTAGTGGTAAATGTCATCAATTTCAAAAAGATTTAAATATTAATATTCCACATATAGGATTTAATCTAGTCAACTACGCAGAATCAAAAATTTGGAAAAATATACCTAATAATTCACCTTTTTATTTTGTACATTCATACCGCATTTCATCAAAAGAAAAATTAAGTAGCAATTGTATAGCTTCTAAAACAATTTATGGAGAAGAGTTTATTTCTTTTATCGAAAAAGATAAAATATTTGGAGCTCAATTTCATCCCGAAAAAAGCCATAAAGCAGGTTTAAAACTTATTAAGAATTTTATAGAGGAAATCAAATGATCTTTAAGCGAATTATTTACGCCCTACTATATAGTAATGGTAATTTTCATTTGAGTAGAAATTTTAGATTACAAAAAGTAGGAGATGTAGAGTGGTTAAAAAATAATTTTGGATTTGGGGAAACATGTGATTTTATTGATGAATTGATGGTTATTAACGTTACAACAGATTCTACAGAAGAAGATTTTAAAAAATATTTTGAGGATATTAATAAATTAAGGGAAAAAATATTTGTACCAATTACTTTGGGGGGAGGGATAAGAAATCTTGATCATGCTAAAAAATGCTTTGATAATGGTGCTGATAAAATTTTAATTAATCATCTCGCACACTTTGATACAGATGAGTGCAAAAAAATTTCAAATATTTATGGTGAACAAGCTATTTCTGTAATGGTTGACTATAAGAAAGATCGAAATGGATTTAGCACTTATACAAAAAGTGGAACAACTTTTTCTAAATCCTTAAAAGATTTTATTATTTCTATAAAAAAAATAAAATTTGGCGAAATAATAATGAATTCAATTGACAAAGATGGTACTGCGGCAGGTCTAGATCTAGATTGTTTAAAAACAATACCTGAAGATTTTACAAATCCAATTTTGTTAATGGGCGGAGCAGGAAAACCCGAGCACTTTTATGATATATTAAATAATAAAAAAGTATCGGGTATAATAACGGCAAATTTATTCAATTTTTTAGGAAGTGGATTAGAAGAAGCAAGAAATTATTCTATAGAAAAAAAAATAAATTTAATAAAATTTAGTAGGATGGAGGGGTGATGAAAAATATTATTAAATATATAGTTTTAAAAAACAAAAATGTAAAAGATGCATTAAAAATAATTGATAAAAATGGTGAAAAAACCTGCTTCGTTGTTGATGAAAAAAGAAAATTGTTAGGATCTATAACGGATGGAGATATTAGACGAAATATTTTAAAACAAAAAAAAGATAAAAAAGAAACTGTTTATAAACTTTGTAACAAAAAAACTAAGTATTTATTACAGAGTCAAGTTAGTACAAATAAAATAAAAAAAATATTTATAAAAAAAAAAAATTGAGATTATTCCTGTTATAAATAATAAAAAAGATAAAAAAATTGTAGACGTAATATTAAAGTCTGAAAATTTTAGAATAAAGAAAAAAATAATAGGAAAAAATAATACACTTTCCAAAATTAGTGTAGTGATTATGGCTGGTGGAAAAGGTACGAGACTTGATCCTATTACCAGAGTTCTTCCGAAACCATTGGTACCTCTGAAGGGCAAAACAGCTATTGAAAATATAATGGATATTTTTATGAAATCTGGGTCAAAAAAATTCTATCTAATGTTAAATTTTAAATCTGATTTAATTAAAGCTTACATCAATAATATACCTAAAGTAAAAAAACAAATTATTTACATCGATGAAGTTAAACCACTCGGAACTGTAGGTGGCCTTGAAAAACTTAATGGAAAAATTACTAAAAATTTTTTAGTTTCTAATTGTGATGTAATATTTGATTTTAATTTTAAAACTTTAATTAAAGCGCACGTCAAAAACAAAAGTGATTTAACTCTGGTAACTTCCAATCAAACCTCAATAGTTCCATACGGAGTTTGCAAAATTAATTCAAATAAAGATCTCATAAAAATACTAGAAAAACCAAAATATAATCATTTAATAACAACTGGATTGTATGTTTTTAATTCAAATATATTAAAATTTATTCCAAAAAATAAATATATGGATATGAATAATTTTATAGAAATTCTAAAAAAAAATAAGTTAAAAATTAGTACGTTTCAGATTGGTCAAAAGCAATGGTACGATATAGGTCAATTACAAGAATATAAAAAGAGACTGGAGTCATTACGTGGATAAAAAAATTTTAATAATTGGTGAAGGTTCAGGGGGTGGGAATCATCTCAAATCATTGAAGCTAATAGAAAAAAAACTAATAATTAAGTCAGTATCATCAAGAAAATTTATTAAATCTTCTAGGAAAAATAATAAGAATTATATTGATTATGATCCTAATTATATAATTATTTGCTCCCCATCATCTTTTCATTATAAATCTATTTTACTGATCGAAAAATTATTTAATAACAAAATAGTTCTAGTTGAAAAACCACTCTTTAATAAAAAACAAGATACTTCAAGAATGATTAAAAATAAGTATTTTGTAGGATATAATTTAAGACATCACCCTGTTTTAAAATTTATTAAAGACTATGTGAAGAAAAAAGACATATTTTTTGTAAGGTCTGAATGTCTTACATATCTACCTGATTGGAGAAATGATGATTATAAAAAAACAGTAAGTGCACAAAAAAAATTAGGAGGTGGCGTCCTATTAGAATTAAGCCATGAAATCGATTACCTAACTTGGATATTTGGTAATTTAAAAATCCTTTATAGCTTTAATAAAAAAATGTCAAACTTAAAGATAGATTGTGATGATATTTTATGTCTAAACGCTATAAATAAAAAAAATATTTTTATTAATCTTAATCTTAATTTTTTTTCTAAAATTGAAAAAAGAGAAATAATTATTAATGGAAAAAATTTTTCTATTCTTGGTGATATAAGAAAAAACACCATAACCTTAATGGAGGGATCTAAGAAAAAATTCTATAAATATAAAAACTATAAAATAATGCAAAGTTATAAAAAAGAAAATCTTGATTTATTAAATAAAAATT
>MDTF01015946.1_pt1 | contig 21409 bp, 20 predicted proteins | sample 811191 | NCBI WGS metagenome assembly MDTF01 (sample SAMN05326649, study PRJNA326480) | marine metagenome | isolation source: seawater | place: Southern Ocean | collected 2011
CAAAAATGCATAGCTGATGCGCCACAAAATGCTTCTATTTCTGAGCATTTGATGGAGGTAATTGAAGTAGATGATTTCAATTCATTTCAAATTATTGAAAGTGATAACTCGGCAGATATAAATCTAGGAATTACGCCAGATTTTGCGATTTGCGATAGTTGCAAAGCTGAAATCGAACAATCAGAAAACAGAAGGGTAGATTACGCTTTTAATACGTGTACCGAATGCGGTCCACGCTATTCAATAATGCAAGAAGTTCCTTTTGATAGAGACACCACAACGATGGATGCTTTTCCAATGTGTGCTGATTGTCAATCGGAATATGAAAATACAAGTGACAGAAGGTTTTATGCGCAAACGATTTCTTGTAAATCATGTGGTGTAAAACTCAACTTGATTGAGAAGTCAGGAGTTGAAATCTCAGATCAAACAGTTTGTATCAACAAAACAGCTCAAGCTATTTCAGCTGGACAAATAGTTGCTGTAAAAGGCTTAACGGGATATTTATTCTGCTGTGATGCCACGAATGCAAAAGTCATTCAAACTCTTCGTGATAGAAAACACAGAAGTCATAAGCCATTTGCTGTGATGTTTCCTGATTTGAATTCCTTATCAGAGTTTAAACTTTCTGATTCTGAAGCAGCACTTTTAACGGGCAAAGTCAGTCCTGTTTTAATTACAGCTATCCCTGAAAACTCTGGTGAATTAGGGTTAGACCAAATTGCGCCACAACTTTCGCAGTTGGGTGTGATGTTACCGAATTCACCTTTGATGCATTTGATTTGTCAAGCTTTTGGAAAGCCAATCATTGCTACCAGTGCAAATATTTCGGGTTCTCCTATTGTGGCTAATGAATCCGAAACATCAATACAACAGTTGTTTTCAGTGGCTGATTTGGTGTTAAGCCACAACCGTGAAATCACTTTTCCTCAAGATGATTCGGTGGTCAAGTTTACACCACAACTCAAAAGACATATTATCCTTCGTAGATCACGCGGTTTAGCACCTAATATTTTTGATGTTAATACTGTAGAAGATGGCGTTTTAGCTCTTGGAGCTGAGTTGAAAGGTTCATTTGCGATGAGTCATTCCAGAAGAACATTTGTCAGTCAATATGCGGGTAACCTGTTGAATTACGACAATCAAGAACGATTCAAAGAGCAAGCCTATCGTTTTCAGCAATTGCTCAAAACAACGCCAAAACGATTTGTTTCAGATTTACATCCTGAGCAATTCTGTCAGCAGTTGTGTTTGGAGTTGGATCCAAGTGGAATTAACACCCAAAAAGTCCAACATCACGAAGCTCATTTTACAGCTGTATTGGCTGAAAATGAGTTGCTGGAATCAGATCAAAATATTCTTGGAATAGTTTGGGATGGAACGGGTTTTGGAACCGATGGCAATATTTGGGGAGGTGAGTTTTTCTCGTATAAACAGGGTGAAATTACTCGAGTTGACCATATCGATGAGTATACTCATTTTGCTGGAGACAAATTCAGTCAAGAACCTCGGTTAGCGGCTCTTTCAATATTTGGCCGAACTGATTTAGTTGAGTCTAAATTCACTGATAAAGAGCTTGATGTTTATTTAAATCGGATGAATGCTTCTGATTTGAAATCAACCAGTATGGGGCGCATATTTGATGCGGTTTCTTCCATTCTTGGACTTACAGATTACAATTCTTACGAAGGTTTTGCTGCCATGCTTGTAGAGCAAAAAGCGCAAGAATATTTTGCTACAATCGGGTATGATTTTGACCTGACTTTTGAATTAGATTCTTCCTCAAAAACGAATATGAGTTATGTGCTGAAGCAAATTGCTAAGGCAGCCTCAAATGGAGAAAAATCTTCGCTCATAGCAGCGAAATTTCACAATACATTGGTTCAATTGATCGATCAAATTGCAGCTGAAAATCAAGCCCAAGTTTTGGCTTTTTCAGGAGGCTGTTTCCAAAATGGAATCCTTTGTGATTTGATTGAAATGCGATTGGGTAAACGCTTTCAATTGGCTTTTCACAAGCAATTGAGTCCGAATGATGAGAACATTTCATTTGGCCAACTCATGCATCCAACTGTTACTCCAATTCAACAAACAATACAAAAACTTCATTCTATATGTGCTTAGCTATACCTGGTAAAATCAAAGAAATTAATGATGTTCCAAACATGGGGCGCATGGCCAAAGTGCAATTTGGAGGAATTGTCAAAGAAGCCAGTATTGAACCGCTTCCAGCTGCAAAAGTTGGCGATTATGTCTTGGTTCACGTAGGCGTTGCCATCAGTATTGTAGATGAGGAAGAGGCTCAAAAGACGTTTCAATATTTGCGAGAAGCAGGAGAATTGGATGAATTAGAGCCTGAATCTATGAACCAAATCGACACGGAATCATGAAATATTTGAGTGAATACCGTGACCCAGAGTTGGTGCAACAGTACTTGAATGAAATCAAGGCAACTGTTACGCAGCCTTGGACAATCATGGAAGTATGTGGTGGTCAAACACACAGCTTAGTTAAAAACGGGATTTTGGAATTGCTTCCAAAAGAAATTACCATGGTTCATGGTCCTGGCTGTCCAGTTTGTGTAACGCCCATTCACATTATCGATAAGGCCGTTTATTTGGCCGAAGAAAAAGGAGTGATTCTATGCTCATTTGGTGATATGTTGCGCGTTCCGGGTTCAGAAAAGAGTTTGCTAGAAGCCAAAGCCAATGGAGCTGATGTGCGTATTTTGTATTCGCCTCTAGAAGCAGTTAACATTGCTAAGCAAAATCCGGATAAAGAAGTCGTTTTCTTTGCTGTGGGATTCGAAACTACAGCTCCTGCAAATGCACTTTCTGTATTGCATGCTAAGCGACAAGGGGTTTCTAATTACTCTATTTTAGCTTCACATGTGTTGGTTCCACCAGCTATTGAGGCTTTAATGAGAGATCCTGAAACGGTAGTTCAAGGATTTTTGGCTGCAGGGCATGTTTGCACAATCATGGGATTGGAAGAATATGAAACACTGCCTAATAAATTCAACGTGCCGATTGTGGTTACTGGCTTTGAACCCGTTGATTTACTACAGGGCATTCTCATGACCGTAAAGCAGTTAGAAAAAGGCGAACATAAACTTGAGAATCAATACACGCGCATGGTGAAACCAAATGGAAATCCAGATGCGCAAAACATGATTCATGAAGTATTCACTACTAAAAACCGAGTGTGGAGAGGCATTGGAGAAATTCCAATGAGTGGATATGAAGTTCGTGATGACCTGAAATCTTTTGATGCCAATATCAAATTTGATGTTCAACTAGAAGATACGCCCGAATTTGCAGGTTGTATTTCTGGCGAAATCATGAAAGGTTTGAAAAAACCAATGCAGTGTGCACATTTCGGTAAGGAATGTAATCCTTCTAATCCATTAGGTGCGCCAATGGTTTCTAGTGAAGGTGCTTGTGCTGCTTATTTTCATTTTCACCAATCTCATTCTGAAGAGTTAGTTTAAAAGAAAGAATACTAAAAAATGGATATCATTTGCCAAGGTGGTAACACGAATATTAAAATAATAACACTAATAATATGGCCGTAGTTAGATTTGGTGTATCCGTTGAGAGTGAAGTGCTTGAAATTCTCGATCAATACATACAAGCCAATCATTTTCCAAACCGTTCACAAGCCATCAGGAATTTGATTCAGGAAATTGATGTGAAACAGCAGTGGCAAGCCAATGAAATTGTGGGAGGTTCTCTGACACTGATTTACGACTTACACAAACGAGAAATTGCTGATAAACTCATTGCTATCCAACAAGATTACATGCATTTAATCATGTGTTCGCAGCGCATCCATATTGATCATAATCATTCGATGGAAGTCATAGCAATGAAAGGTCCAGCGTTTACGCTGCAGCAATTAGCCAACAAATTAATAGCGGTGAAAGGTGTTATTCACGGTGACTTATCTATGACTAAAATGAAGTCGAAGTAATGAGAAATTGGATTTTAAAAATTGCTTTGTCTCTATTTTTGAGTGTTTTTAGTTCGGTTGTTTTTGGTCACGAACCAGATCGAATTATCATCAAAGACAAAATCACATTACTGCCAATTGAGGGGGCTATTCTTACAACAAAAGATGGCAGTTTAACCGTTATCAGCGATGAAAACGGTAGTATCACTTATGCATTGGATATTCCAACAGTAATTTCGATTACATCTTTAGGGTATACAACAAAAACGATGCGTTCAGATACTATTCCAAAGGTTGTATTTCTATCTCCCACCAAAATACACCTCAAAGAATTTCAAGTTGTTAGTCACAAAAACGAACAAACATTTGAATCGTTGAGCAAGTTGGATATAGACTTAAACCCCATCAGAAATTCACAAGAGATATTACAGATGGTTTCTGGCCTGTATATTGGTCAGCATGCTGGAGGTGGAAAAGCTGAGCAGATTTTTATCCGTGGATTTGACTCAGATCATGGAACTGATATTGCGCTTTCAGTTGATGGAATGCCAGTGAATATGGTTTCGCATGCACATGGCCAAGGTTATGCCGATTTACACTTTGTTATTCCAGAAATGGTTGAAAAAGTGGATTTTGATAAGGGAAGCTACTTTGCTGATAAAGGAAACTTCAACACAGCTGGTTATGTTGATTTCAAAACCAGAGATTATCTCGATAAAAGCTTTGTGAAATTAGAAGGTGGTCAGTTCAATACAGGAAGAGTTGTAACAGGGTTGAATATCCTCAATCCCAAAACGGATAACGGACAAAGTTTGATTTTTGCCAGTGAAATTTCATACAGCGATGGGTATTTTGAATATCCGCAAAACTTCAGTCGATTCAATGGTTTGATGAATTACACATTGCCTCTGAATAATTCCGTTTTGCGTTTGTCGGCTTCTGGTTTTACCAGTGAGTGGTTGGCATCAGGTCAAATACCGAATAGAGCAGTAGAGAATGGAACAATCGGTTGGTTTGGAGCTATTGATCCAAATGAAGGAGGAAATACTTCGCGTGTAAATGCCAATGCTCAATTGACAACTTATTTGGAAAATGGAGCTACTTTAAAAAATCAAATTTACTACACCAATTATCAGTTTGAGTTATATTCCAATTTTACTTTTTACTTGGAAGACCAAGTAAACGGTGATGAAATCAAACAGAAAGAAAGCCGAAATCTTGTTGGATATAATGGCGAATACGACCAGTTTCATCAATGGGGAAATATACCTGTACATACGCAATTCGGACTTACAGCTCGTCAAGATTTTATCGATGATATTGAATTGAGCCATACCGTAAATAGAGAGCTGCTTGAACGTCTGCAATATGGTGATATAGAAGAAACGAACATAGCCGTTTATGCAAAACAAGACTATAAGTTTACTTCAAAGCTCACAGTCACATTGGGACTAAGAGGTGATTACTTCATAAATACATATGCTAATCATTTATCAGATGAAACGCTTACTGCTGAAGCAAATGCAATCAGTCCGAAATTGAATTTTACCTACACATTCAATAATCGATTGAAACTTTACTTGTACAACGGCAAAGGGTTTCACAGTAACGATACTCGGATAGTTGTTCAGCAAAATGGGAAAGATATTTTACCAGCAGCTTACAGCAATGATTTGGGAGTTATTGTTAAACCAGCCAAGAATCTTGTACTTCAAGCAGCCGTGTGGCGTTTGTGGTTAGATCAGGAATTTGTGTACGTAGGTGATGCGGGAGTAGTTGAACCAAGTGGGAGAACGCAACGTATGGGAGTTGATTTATCGGCTCGATTTGAACCTATTCCAAACTGGTTCATTCATGTAGATGCTAACTATGCACATCCTCGCTCTGTAGATGACCCCGAAGGTGAAAATTATATTCCGCTTGCACCAATTTTCACAGGACTTGGAGGAATTACATATGCTTCGCCAAAAGGATTTAATGGGAGCTTAAGATGTAGATATATGGGAGATAGACCAGCAAATGAAGACAATTCAATAGTAGCTGAAGGCTATTTTATCACCGATTTGGTATTGAATTATACAAGACCAAAATGGGAGTTGGGAATAGGTGTTTTAAACTTGTTTGATACGAAGTGGAAGGAAACCCAATTTGCAACAGAAAGTCAATTGCAAAATGAAACAGCAGCTGTAGAAGAAATTCATTTTACACCTGGAACACCATTTTCTTTAAACGGAAGAGTAACCTTCTACTTCTAAATAGTAAATTAGAAAAAATTTTCTAAAGATTTGGAGAAGAAATACAACATGACGCTATCCTGTCCGATGCCAAAGCTTGATTTTGACGTGATTACGTTAGGTCATGGCAGTGGTGGATTGCTGACACATAAATTATTAGAAACCGGAGTGTTCGATTTGCTCAAAAACGATTTGCTTGATGCCAAGCATGATGGAGCTGTTTTCGAAATCGAAGGGAAGATGGCTTTCAGCACTGATAGTTATGTCATCACGCCTATCTTTTTTCCGGGAGGAAATATTGGTGAACTGGCTGTTAATGGAACGGTGAATGATTTGGCGATGTGCGGAGCTCTACCCAAATACCTTTCACTAGGTTTTATTATCGAAGAAGGACTTCCAATGGAAGAGTTTTGGGAAGTTTTGGTGGGAATAAAATTCGCTGCTGAAAGAGCAGGAGTGCAGATTGTAACTGGTGATACCAAGGTGGTTGATAAAGGTAAAGCCGATAAAATCTACATCAATACCAGTGGAGTTGGAGCCGTTCATCCGAAAGCGAATATTTCGGTCAATAACATTAAGGCTGGAGACAAAATCATCGTTTCAGGAAACATCGCTTCACATGGAATTGCAATCATGTCGAAGCGTGAAAACCTAGAATTTGAAAGTGATATCGAAAGTGATACGGCTGCTTTAAATCATGCAGTTAAAACTTTGTTGGATCAATTTGGTGAAGGCATTCATTTGTTCCGTGATCCCACGCGTGGAGGAGTTGCTACGGTGTTGACGGAAATTGCAGAACAAGCCGAGCTTGGAATTGAAATCAACCAAAGAGATTTACCGATTACAGAAGGTGTTGAAGGTGCTTGCGAGATGCTTGGCCTCGATCCGCTTTATGTAGCGAATGAAGGTGTTTTTATCGCCATTGTTGATGCCAAGATTGAAAAGGAATTTGTGGATTTATTGCGTCAACAGGATGTGGGCGCAAATGCGTGTTGCATTGGTGAAGTAGTGGGAGATCATCCCAAAAAAGCCCTGAATAATGGAATTATTGGAGGAAGACGTGTATTAAACATGCTTCCTGGAGAACAATTACCACGCATTTGTTGATATGGAAACAGCAACAGAAAATAGCTTATTGATTGATGGTCGCATTTTCAGAGGCGATGCTGAAAGTCCGTTTTTAGCTCCTCGTGGGGTTTTCATACATGGTGGAAAGTTGTTTGTGTCTGATACTGGACAAAACCGCGTTTTCATTTGGAACTCGATTCCCCAAGATTTGAATCAACCGGCTGATGTGGTTTTGGGCCAACAAGAAATCAACCAAACAGGTCGAAATTCTGGTGAAAAGGTGAGCGCGCAAACGTTGCAATATCCATCTGGAATATGGAGCAATGGTGAGAAATTGATTGTAGCCGATGCATGGAATCACCGTGTGTTGATTTGGCACCAATTGCCTACTAAACATGGTCAACCGGCTGAAGTGGTTTTGGGTCAACCTGATTTTGAATCCAATCAACCGAACGTAAAAGGAATTGGAAACGATCCAACTTCACAAAGTTTGAATTGGCCGTATGGCGTTTTTTCTGACGGAAAACAGCTTTGGATCGCTGATACAGGAAATCGTAGAATTCTTCATTTCAAATCGATTCCAACAGAGAGTTATACTGCTGCAGATGGTGTAATCGGAAAGCCAGACTTCAATGATCGGGACTATGAAAATACGGATCCCATTTGGCCGTATTCAGTGAAGTTAAATTCCAATGGAAGTATGGCTGTTGCTGACACACAGTATTATCGAGTATTGCTGTGGCATAATTGGAAAACGGCATTTACTCAAAAGGCTGATGTAATTATTGGTCAGGATGCTTTTGATAACAATGGTCAAAATCAATTCCGTTTATTTCCTGAAGCTTTTACACTCAATTGGTGTTACGATACTTGTTTTGTAAAAGATGGACTTTGGGTTGCTGATACTGGAAACAGTAGAATCTTGCAATTCAATGAAATCCCAACCAAAAACAGTGAGTCTGCAAATCAATTAATTGGTCACGCAGATTTTAAAACTGGAAGCGAAAACAAAGACACCATTTTAGGAACAGACCGAAAACTCTACTGGCCTTTTTCCATCAGTGTTGAAGGAGAAACAATTGCCATAGCTGATACTGGGAACCACCGCATTATCATTCAAAAACAAGATTTATCATGATATCTATACCGTTATTTTTTGCCTTAGTAATTGGCTTTAATCATGCCTTTGAAGCAGATCACGTTCTGGCTGTTGGTAACATTGCCAACAAACGTTCAAAGCTTTTATTGGCTGTTAAAGATGGTATGTATTGGGGGTTGGGACACACCAGTATGATCTTTTTAGTGGGGTGTTTAATCATTTTAGCTAAGTGGACGGTTGATGTAGCTCAATTCGAAAAATTTGAGGTTTTAGTAGGCCTTTCCATGATTGCTTTAGGTGGCTGGAGAGTTTATAAATACTTTAAATCTGAATCAAAAGAGCATAATCTTCCACATGATCATAACCACAAACTAGCTTACGGAATGGGCTTGGTACATGGTTTAGCGGGTAGTGGAGCAGTGGTTTTATTAGCATTGACAGATATTTCTTCTACACTAGAAAGTCTAATGTATTTGATTCTATTTGGATTAGGATCTGTTGTAGGAATGATGATCGTAGCTGGACTTTTCAATATCCCTTTCTTCAAGAAATTACACATGCAAAAATCCGTTCAATTGGGTTTTGTTGTACTCTCAGCTGTTTTGTGTGTAGGTTACGGTAGTTTTATGGTTGTTTCGTATTTTACAGCTTAAATGGAGCGAATCGAGTTACAAATTGTAGCATTAACCAATAGCGAATCTCATCATGGATTGTTTGCTTTGATTTTGGAAGATGTCCAAGAAAAAAAGCGTATTCCAATAACCATAGGCCCGTCTGAAGCTCAGTCAATTGCAGTGTTTATGGAGAAGATGAAAACTGCTAGGCCACAAACGCATGATTTGTATGTGAGTACACTTGGAGCTCTTCAGGCTTCACTCAAAGAGGTGTTGATTCATAGCTATGAAAATGATCGATATTTAGCATCGTTAATTCTCATTCAAAACAAAGAAGAGGTAGTAATAGATGCAAGAACTTCTGATGCAATTGCAATTGCTAGTCGTTTAAGTGCTCCAATTTACATGGAAAAATCATTATATGATAAAATGGGATTTTCTGTAGAAGAGGTTGGGTTACCTGTCTCTAAAAGAGGGTCTTACTACAATTATCCAATTAGCGAATTAGAAGAACTTTTAGATAAAGTTTTGGCTAAAGAAGATTACGAAAGTGCTGGTAGAATTAGAGATGCGATTCGTAGGAAAAAGAACGCTACATAGTTTCTATTTTTAAAACTGATCGTTCATATTCTTCTTTCCCTTTTTTAGTTAACAAAGGAATTACCATCGCCCATATTGCCGATTTGAAACGCTGTAAAGATTTATTGTTGCTCTCAATTGCCAAACAGTAAGCAGGCCAAAAAGTTACCAAGATACTTATGTCATTAGCCAATTGGTTAAAATGTCCCTTAAACTCTTCAGGACGTATTACTCCCCTTGTAACGTGATACTCCAAACGACTCTTCATTTGAATTATCATGCGCTCCATGTAATCTAATCGTTGTTGGTGAAGTTCGGGGTGTAGACGTTGAATTTCAACGATATCAACAAAATAAAATGGGTATTTTTCAATAAAGCAGAAGAACTTATCAATTTGCTCATCTAAGTCTTCTAGTGTGGGTTTAGTTCTGAAAGTAGATAGAATTTCAGTCAACTCATCGCTAACAACTTGATATACTTTCTTGATAATCTCGTCTTTGGTATTAAAATGATAAGCCAAATTACCGACACTGATATTTAATCGATCAGCAATAATTTGTAATCGGGCATTAGAATAACCTAACTCATTAAACACCTCAATGGAGGTGTGTACTATTTTGTCTTTGGTTCGCAATAGAAATTAATTTGAACAATGATAAAAATCGGATGCATTTACAACTATGGTTCCTCTTTGGTCTTTAGCAGCCAATCTTCTCATATGATTAGCAGATAATTCAGCTTTTTGCTTGGTGAAACAGGAGGTTATTTTTCTTTTAATCAATCGCATAGGATATTTGCTATAGGCAAAAACCAAATAGATGTGCCAATTACCTCTTCTCTCAACAATGTGGTCAATTACTGCACTGTCTAAGAGCCAAGCATCGTTGTTAAAAACGTCAAGGTCAGTATATTCTCCATAAAGATCATCAAATTGTTGTTGGTTCATTCCCTTCAACAAATGTTCATAGCATACTTTATCGATATATACAGCCTTTTTTTTCATCCACTTTTACTGCTTTCAAAATTAATGGAAGTTATACAGAAATCACAATCAATCAGTGAATTACACCTATTTAAGTGATGTTTTTATTTGAACAAGTGTTTAAATGCCCGTATTGAGCATTATTCATTTGAGACTTAACTATTCTTCAATTATGTATTTAATCAAAAATATTAAAATGAAAATGGGCATTCAAAGTTTAATCTCGAATACCCATTTGCTCTCATTACGCATGCACTTGCAATCAATTCACATTGCCGTAGCACATATATTTGATTTCTACATAATCTTCAATTCCGTATTTGGAACCCTCTCGGCCTTGACCGGAATATTTTACACCGCCAAATGGAGCGACTTCTGTAGAGATTAATCCTTCGTTAATTCCCACCATTCCGTATTCCAATGCTTCGGCTACCTTCCAGCAGCGGTTCACATTTTGAGAATAGAAATAAGATGCTAATCCATAAATGGTATCGTTTGCCATTTCAATGGCTTCTTCGTCTGTTGAGAATTTGAAAACTGCAGCCACAGGTCCGAAAACTTCTTCAGTAGCGATTTTCATGTCTTTGGTTGCATTTCCAATAACCGTAGGAGCATAGAAACATTGGTCGATAGACTCGCCACCTGTCAAAACGTTACCGCCTTTTTCGGTAGCATCTTTTACGAATGAAGACGTTTTATCCATTGCGTTTCCGTTGATCATAGGACCAATGTTTACACCGTCTTCCAAACCATTTCCGGCTTTCAGTTCAGAAACAGCCTTAGCCAATTTTGTGGTGAACTCATCGTATATCTTTTCGTGTGCCATGAAACGATTTACACAAACACACGTCTGACCAGAGTTACGGTATTTAGAAGCAATAGCACCTTCAACAGCTTTGTCGATATCTGCATCTTCAAACACGATGAAAGGAGCATTTCCACCTAATTCAAGACTCAGCTTTTTCAATGTTGAAGCACTTTGTGACATCAACAATTGGCCAACTCGAGTAGAACCAGTGAATGAGATTTTACTCACTTTATCACTTTCGCAAAGTAGCTTACCCATTGGAGCTGGATCTTTACCGACTACCACATTGAAAACACCAGCAGGGAATCCTGCTTCTTCAGCCAATTTTGCCAAAGCCAATGCTGTAAGTGGCGTTTCTTCACTCGGACGAACCACAACCGAACAGCCAGCTGCTAAAGCTGGAGCTACCTTTCTGGTAATCATTGCTAATGGGAAGTTCCAAGGAGTGATAGCACCAACAACACCAATTGGTTGTTTGATTACCACAATTCTTCTGTCTGCAGAGTAGGGAGGAATGATGTCTCCATACACGCGTTTTCCTTCTTCAGCAAACCATTTAATGAATGAAGCGCCATAAGCCACTTCACCTTTACTTTCAGCTAATGGTTTTCCACATTCAGTGGTCATGATTTCAGCTAAATCCGCTTGATTGGCTAAAATCAAATCATTCCATTTCTCGAGAATAGCAGAACGTTCTTTGGCCGTTTTTTTACTCCAAGGTTTAAAAGCCGCATGAGCTGCATCAATGGCCTTTTCAGTGATTGCCACACCGCCATCAAAAACTTCAGCAACCTTTTCGGTTGTAGCCGGATTAAGAACGTCAAAAACATCGGAGCCAACGGTTTCCCATTCTCCGTTTACATATGATTTGTTAAAGATTAATTCTTTATTCATTTTTCTATGTTTAGTCGAATAACACCACTTGTCTGATGGCTTCACCGGCAGCTAGGCGCTCAAAACCTAAATTGATGTCTTCGAGTTTCATTTTGTGTGAAATCAACTGATCAACAGCTAATCTTCCAGTTTTGTACAATTCAATGTAAGCAGGAATATCTCTGGAAGGAACGCAGCTTCCTAAGTAAGATCCTCTTAATGCTTTCTCTTGACCAACAAGTGTAACAGGAGAAAGTTGTAAGCGTGCATCAGGATGTGGTAGAGCAGCGGTTACTGCTGTTCCACCACGTTTGGCTGCTTGGAATGCAAAATCCAATGCAGGAACAGCTCCTGCAAATTCAACAGCAACATCCACACCACCACCGGTTAAATCTCTTAACTCTTGTAAGGCTTTCGGATCAGATGAATCGATGGCGTGATGTGCTCCCATAGCCAAAGCAGCTTCTCTTTTCGATGGCAACAAATCTGCTGCGATGATCTTTTTAGCACCGGCAGCTTTTGCTCCTAAAATCGCTGAAAGTCCAACGCCACCAAGACCAACAACCAAAACGCTGTCACCAAATTTCAATTGAGCAGTATTGACTACAGCTCCAACTCCGGTCATTACCGCGCAACCAAATAAAGCTGCGATATCAAACGGAATTTCCGGGTCGATTTTTACCAATGAATCGATGGATGCAACGGCATATTCCGCAAAACCGGAAACTCCCAAGTGATGGTAGTAATAGTCATCACCTTTGTGGATACGTTTGTGGCCGCCCAATAAAACGCCTTCGCCATTAGCTTGCGCTCCCGGCTCACACAACGCAGCTCTACCTTCTTGGCAATTTGGGCAGTGACCGCAAGACGGCAAAAAGGCAAACACTACGTGATCGCCCACTTGCAGATTGCTAACACCTTCGCCCACTTCAACCACTTCACCGGCCGCTTCGTGACCCAATGCCATTGGAAGAGGTCTTGGTCGGTTTCCATCAATTACAGATAAATCTGAATGACAAAGTCCAGCTGCTTTAATTTTTACAACGACTTCTCTAAAGCCCGGTGGATCCAATTCCACCTCTTCAATTTTCAACGGATTGGTGCGATCATACGGTCTTCCCAATTCCATTTCATGCAAAACTGCCGCTCTCGTTTTCATCGCTTGTTATTGTTTTTTTATGAATAAATCAGATGGATTGTCTTCTCCACCTTTTTTAAAGAAATTCTTTCCATAGAGTAGGAGTGTTAAAATGATTCCTACACCAAAAGCCCATGTTGCTCCTTTGATTACCAACACAGCAGCAATCACACCAGCAATACCCAAATCCTTCTGGCTTTTGGCTTCTAAAACTCCAATTCGAACACTTACAAATCCTTGAATGATGAGTGTTAAAGCCAATGCAACACCTAAAATCGGTTTCACCAGGCTCACAATTGGTAGGAGTAATAAACCGGTATTTGTTCCCCAACGGAAAGAACCCGAACCACCAAAAACAGAGTTCATGGCTTTTTTGCCTTGCTTGAAACGTTCGGTAATTACTACATGCATGGCAGCCCAAAGCGGTCCAGCCATAGTAACATCTGGTCCGATTAAACTCATAATGGCATTTCTACCACCAAAAATCATGTGGGCTCTATTCGGATCGTAATCAATTTTTTCGTCAGGTCTGTCTTCATCGGCCTCTTCTAAAATGGCCTCACTTTGAAGTACATCGCCAAATAATACAATGTAGGCTGCCAACACGGTTGGAATAGCGCTCAAGAACATACTTGCAGGTGGAAATCCAACTCCAAATACGGTGTATTCAGAAAACATCAAACCAAAATCGGGTGAGGTGAATCCCCACTCAATGGTTGGCCATTCGGTTTCGGCAAGAAGTGGTGCTACAATTACGGCCAATAAAATAATTGGGAAGATGCCCAATTTGCCGATCATGTTCAATACTTTGTTTTTTGCTTTGAGTTGTGCAAAATGCTTCGAGTAAATCAGGTAAAAAGCAATTCCCACAGCAATGGTAATGGTCCAAGGATAAAGGTCGAAACGACCCCCATCTTTAAATACTGTTGAAACGGCAGCAATACCAGCTCCCATGATAATTCCTGATTTTATAGCAGTAGGAATAACGTGAACCACTTTGGTTGCCAGTTTGGTAGCTCCGAGAGTGATGGAGAATAATCCCAGCATCATTTGGAAAGCCATTAAGGCTTGAACACGTTCGGATCCCATATCAAATCCTTGTACATAAACCAACAGGAGTGGAATAGCAGGAGTAATCCAACCAGGTACAACAGGATCGCCCAAAAGGTGATGGGTTAAGTAAAAAAGTCCATTTAGCATCACAATGGCCATGGCTGCTTCGAAAGGCATTCCGAGCGCATCTGTGATCAATGGAATAGCAGCAAGATCTACAGCGCACATCAATAGTCCCTGCAGATAATCTGGCCATTCAAACCGATAGTGAATGAACGGCAAACGAAGTTTAAAAGGCCCTAATGGAATGTAAGGACTCTCTTCTCCGTCTACTCGGTTTTTCCATGTATCCATAGTAATTGAATAAAAAAGTAGCCCTTCAAATTCATGAAAGGCTACCGAGTTGAAAATTATTTAATTACGATTGGGTTAACTGGAGAACCAGAACCTTGATCCATTTTCAATGGAGCAGCAGTAAATAAGAAAGTATATTGTCCATCTTCTTTACAATCTTTTGCAAGATCTTCTAACCAGTAAAGTTCACTTAATACTAAACCTAAATCACGGATTAATGCACCGTGTAATGGGATAACAAATGATTGACCATCAATTTCTTGGAATGATTTTTCAACAGCTAAGTTATCAGCTGCTAATAAAGAGATTTCCATATCGGCTAACCATTGTACTAATTCTGGGCTGTAGCAAAGTCCTGGCTCAGTTAAAGCGCTCCAGTTTTTCTTGTCTTCTGGATCGTAATAGCGTCCCATTGAACCCGTTCTGATTAACAAGATATCTCTCTTTTCTACAGTAACTCCTTGTGCTTTAGCTACTTTTTTCAAGTCATCTAAAGAGATACAAGTGTTAGGAGCTAATCTTCCGTTTTCATCTCCAAGTAGTGTACCTACATCTAATAATACACCGCGACCAACAATACCTTCATCGCCCAATACTTGAACATCAATTTTATCGTGACCGTGAACGGTGTTTGTAGCCTCAATTCCATTGTATACATAATCACCATACCAAGCGTGACCTAATGCATCAACGTGGCTAGTTCCTTGTAAGTACATGAAAACTACATCGTCAGAATATTTCATTCCGCCATCGAGTTCAGCTTTTTTATCAAACTTATATGAACCTTCATCTTGAGTCATGTAGTGCATAGCAGGAATACGACCTGGGAATACAGGACCATCACCATGTAACATTGGAATTTGAAGTGTAAAACGTTTTCCACTTTTTACAGCTTTAACACCTCTAAAAGTTTGAGCTGCATCTAAGTAGTTAAGTGTTCCTATTTGGTCATTATCACCCCATTTACCCCAGTTTTTAGGTGCTTTTTCTTGCATCTTGTCCATATCCTGAGCAGATACATTTCCGCCAAAAGCAGCCATCGCAATTGAAAGTAAACCAACACGAATTGAGGTTCTTAAATAGTTGTTTTTCATCTCTGTTAAGTTTTAAGTGTGATTTGAGATTTATTATTAATTAAAGAGTTAACATGATTGTTGAGGTTGGACTTGTGTGCAGACTTCGGTTATAGATTTCTCTAAAATGGTTAACCCGTTGTCTAGTGTATTTGACTCAATAGTTAGCGGTGGTAGCAACCGAATTACATTTCCATTTACTCCACATGAGAGTAGAATTAATCCATTGTCTAAAGCCTTTTGCAGGATTTGTTTAACCAATTGTGGAAGTGGTTTTGAATGATCTCTACGTTCGTAAAACTCAATAGCAATCATAGCTCCAGCATTTCTTACCTGACCAATGCTATCTGGAAATTTATTTTTCAGTTCGTGTAATCTTGTAGAAGCAATTTTTCCAATTAAATCGGCTTGATTACACAAGTTTTCTTCTTCAATGATTTCTAAAACTTTCAATGCCGAAACACATCCAAGAGGATTTCCTCCATATGTACCACCAACACTTTTAGCTGCATCCATGATATCAGTTTTACCAACAACAGCGGCCATTGGGATTCCGTTGGCAATACCTTTAGCTAGTGTGATGATGTCTGGCTCAACATCATAATGATTGATGGCAAAAAGTGATCCTGTTCGGGCAAATCCTGATTGAATTTCATCTACAATCAGAATCAAATCATTGTTGTCGCAAAATGCACGAAGCTTTTGCAAAAACTCTTTTGGAGCAATGTGAAAACCTCCTTCACCTTGAATGGGCTCTACAATAACACTACCAATGGATCTGTTTTCAGCTATGAGGTTATGCAGTTGATCCATTACATGATCTATACCAATTCCATAATGTTCGATAGGAAAGGGAGCGTGGTAAATATCATTCGGGAATGGCCCAAATCCATCCTTATAATGTTCCATCCAGGTTAACCCTAAACACATATTGGTTCTACCATGGAAAGCGTTTGTAAATGCTATTACACCCGGCTTTTGTGTATATGCTCTAGCTATCTTAATTGCGTTTTCAACAGCTTCAGCTCCAGTGGATAAGAAAATGGATTTAGCTTGGTTTACAGGTGCGATAGCGTTTAGATTTTCCGCTAATTCAACACCGCTTTCATATGGGTTAACCATAAAACACGTGTGCAAAAATTGCTCTGCTTGTGTCTTTACAGCAGCGGTTATTTTAGGGTGACAATGACCAATATTAGTCACCGCAATTCCTGCTCCGAAATCAATGTAACGTTTTCCTTCTACGTCCCACAATTCGGCATTCTTTGCCTCTTTGATATATACTGGATAAACCGATTTTAAGCCTGCTGCAAAGGCCTGCTCTTTTCTTTGATGTAATGACTTGTTTGTGATTTTGCTCTCCATCACATTACTGATTAACATGAAAGTTTTTGTTTACGCTTTAAATCAAATCAACAGATTGAATTGTGACTTGCTTTATGTTGCGCGATAGGGAGATAGTGAGTGATTACTCATTTGCAATCATTTTTCAATATTAGGATATATTTATCAAAATAGAAACTTAAAATGCATAATTTGCAGAAATAAGCCTTTCGGAATGAATAAAACGCAACTTTTGAAGTTAATGGGAATGCTCTTTTATTTTATCGATATAAAAGGAGCAAAGGCTACGAGAATTAAATGCGGATCTTTTAAGTATTAGATTTAATGCTTCATTATACTTTCTTTGTCCAGCAGCAAAATGGACTCAGTTTAGTTTGAAACTGAATAATTAGATTTTGATTGAAATGAATTTAGAAACTCAAGAAGAAGGCATCAAATTAGATAAACTAGATTATGCCATTATTAAGCACTTGCAGGTGGATGGGCGTATGTCATTTACTGAAATTTCAGATGATCTAAATGTTGCCGTTAGTACCATCAGAAACAGGTACAACAGGTTGATTGAAGATAAGGTGTTGCGCATTATTGGTCGTCCAGATCCTGAAAAAATGGGCTTACACGCATATTCTAGGGTTATGATTTCTGTGAAACCGGCTCAGAAATTAAATGACGTACTAAGTGTTCTGTCAAAATTGAAAGAAGTCAGTTTCTTAGCAGTTACCTCTGGAACCTTCAATATTGAGTTGAACTTGATGTGTACCAATAACAATCACCTCCTTGAAATCATTGATCAAATCAACAATATAGACGGTGTTGAGGCTGCACAAACAACCATGTATTTGAATGTATTGAAATGGGGTCAGTAATTTCCCTTTCTATTTCTCCAAATCAACAAATTGGAAGGTGCTTCCATCAAATAATCCTAAATCACTCAATTTAAGTTGTGGAATTACTAATAGCGCCATAAATGATAAGGTCATGAATGGAGCATGTAATTCACTCCCTAACTCTTTGGCCAATTTAGAAAGCTGAGCATATTCATTTCCAATTTGTTCAGCTGGTAAATTGCTCATTAAACCCGCAACAGGTAAGGGTAGTACATGCGTTTTTTCTCCATCATAAACGGCTAATCCACCTTGATGTTGAATGACTCCATTAACAGCTTTAGCTAATGATTCACTATCAACCCCAACAGCCGTAATGTTGTGTGAATCGTGACCAACACTGGAAGCGATAGCTCCTTTTTTCAAACCAAAGTTCTTGATGAAACCCATTGCTGGTTTGGCATCTTGATAGCGGTTGACAACCGTAATTGGCAAAACATCGTTAGCTAAATCGGCTTGCCAATTGCCGTTTACTGCTTTTAACTCGGCTTCCAGTTCACGAGTGATTAATTCACCGTCAAGGGCTTCAATTACGCGAACGACTTTTCCATTGGCAGGAATATCAAAATCAGATAGAACAGTTTCGCTTCTGTTGAAGTTGTTGATGATTTTTGAAGTAGCCTTAGCTCCCAAGTATTCTCCTTTTTCAGCAACTAATTCGCCATCTACATAGGTTTGAAGCACACTGAAATCGGTAAGGTTGTTAACCACAATAAAATCTGCAGGATCGTCAATACGCAATTGACCAACATCTAGTTTGTAGTGCTCTATAGGATTGATACACGCCATTTGAAGCACATCATAGATGTTGTAACCTTCAGAGAGAGCCCGTTTTACCAGTAAGTTGATGTGGCCTTGTAGCAAATCATCAGGATGTTTGTCGTCTGAACAGAACATCATATTATTGGCATGTTCTTCAATCAGCGGTGAAAGTGCAGTATAGTTTTTTGCAGCTGATCCTTCGCGAATCAGAATTTTCATGCCGTGTTTCAACTTGTCTTTGGCTTCTTCGGCTGTAAAACATTCGTGATCGGTACTTATTCCAGCATCAATATAATGTTTGGCTTGATCGCCTTTAAGTCCAGGAGCGTGACCATCAACGGGTTTGTTGTATTTCTCAGCCGCTTTGATTTTATCCATCACCAAAGCATCGCGATTCAAAACACCTGGCCAGTTCATCATTTCTGATAAATACTTGATTTCTGGCCGAGCCATAAGTGATTCTACATCCTTGGCTTCCAACTCCGCCCCAGATGTTTCAAAAGGAGTGGCAGGAACACAACTCGGAGCTCCAAAGTTGAATTTCAGCGGAACTTGCTTCGCATCATCAATCATGTATTCAACACCAGCTAAACCGAGCACATTTGCAATTTCATGCGGATCTGAAACGGTTGCAACGGTTCCGTGAACCAAAGTTTCACGAGCAAAGTAGGATGGGGTGAGCATGCTCGATTCTATATGTATGTGAGCATCAATGAATCCAGGTAAAATGTAGCCTTCACAGGGTTTATTTATTTCTTCAATCTGTGTGATTTTCCCTTTATTTATTGTTAATTGCGCAGCAAATACCCGTTTTTCCCGTATGTCTACTAGGTTGTGTTGAAGCTGAAATTCACTCATGATTATTTGAATCGTTAGTTAACGTAAAGTGCGTGTGAAATTAAACAGTTTTGATGCTTTTGAGTTTTGATTGTATTATCTTTTTACCATGATAACGGATTTATCTCCATATCTAATCTATGAATTGGGTTGCTTAAAAGGGCAGCATGTACGTTTTTGTCGTTACTCGTATAAAAACTCGGAATACAACGAAGGGTTTGCATTGGTGGGTGACAACAATAGCTTTTTCATTCGCATTAAAAATCAACGCGTGGCTGATAAGCACGATGTGTATTTTTTAGTGGTGAAAGCTTTTCACAATTCGGAAATTGGATATGATTTCAAGTTCGATACCATCTCAGAGGGTAAGTTGACGAATCTCAATATCTTGAAATACACCAACAAGGGAATGATTATCCGAAATAAGGTGATTCAGAATATTACTACAGAATGTGGACTTTTAGCTGAGTTTAGCGATGATTCTCGCTTTATGGTTTATCCGAAACAGCAGTTGTTTACAGACTCGGCTTGTAGTGGAGATTTGGATGAGATCTTAGATGAAATTTCAGCCAATCGACTTGAAGTAAGCCGATCAGCCGAAATGGATATCAATCTTTTGTTAAGCGTGCAGTAACGCGTGTTTCTTCGCGTAAACGAATACCAATTTTTTCTAATTCATCAGTAATACGTTCGTAAGCTTCGTATTGGTCGTTGGTTTTGGCGCTTTCGCGAATTTCAACCAACATTTTCAAGATCGCGTCAGCAGATTTGCCTTGACCCAATTTGTCTTTGTTTTCTTCTAGAGCTTGAAGAATCAATTGTTCAAATCCACCCATAATTATCCGAAATAAGGCATTAAGTTATCACCTAAATAGCGCAAAAACTCATCGCGTGTTTCTTTCTCTTTGAATTTACCGCCAAACTCAGCAGTAACTGTAGAAGAGTTGATGTCGTTGATTCCGCGAGTTGTTACACACATGTGTTTCGCTTCAATGATTACAGCAACATCTTCTGAGTTTAAAGCCTCTTGCAATTCGCTTACAATTTGCATTGCCATACGCTCTTGTACTTGAGGTCTGCGCGAGTAATAATCAACAATTCGGTTTATTTTACTCAATCCAATTACTCTACCCGTTGAAATGTAAGCAACGTGTGCATTACCAACAATTGGTAAAAAGTGGTGCTCACAAGTAGAATTTACTGTGATGTTTTTCTCAACCAACATGCGAGAATAACCATACTTGTTCTCAAAAGTAGAAGCGCCTGGTTTGTTCTCAGGAAGTAAACCTCTGAATATTTCGTTGACAAACATTTTAGCAACACGCTTAGGAGTACCTTTCAAACTGTCGTCTGTCATGTCTAGACCTAAGGTTTGCATGATGTTGTAAAAATCTTTTTGAATGCTTTCAATTTTCTCTTGCGGAGTCATATCGAATGCATCGGGGCGTAAAGGAGTATCTATACTTGTACCAACATGGTTATCGCCAATTTCATCTGCCGATATGTTGTTTACATTATTATTTTTCGAATCTGCCATTTTCTAAAATCGCTATAAAATTGCTTTCCAAAACGAGTTTGCAAAGGTAATTGTTTAGACTAATTTTAAGTTGTTTCGTTATCAATTGAATTTTCTGTCAATTCTTAACCTTTTGGAAACCCCATGTATCAAGGGAATCAACCATTTTTGGAGTATGAAAAACCGAGTGCTTTATTTAGTGTTAACCGTTTGTTTATCAGTATTTAGTGTGTCTGTTTG
>MDTF01005751.1_pt1 | contig 21395 bp, 22 predicted proteins | sample 811191 | NCBI WGS metagenome assembly MDTF01 (sample SAMN05326649, study PRJNA326480) | marine metagenome | isolation source: seawater | place: Southern Ocean | collected 2011
AATCATCATTATTTAGTGTTTTAGGTACTGCTGTTTATTGAATTAGTTTTCTATGTTTATGTTTATTAATTGTTCGCTACCTGGAACTTTAAGCTCCTGTGTTAACTTTCCAATTTGTTTCAAGTCTATATTTCCAGTAATACTCATTACTACCGTTTTAACCTCACCCTCTACCGTACTATCAAGATGCATTAAAAGCTCACTTACTAGATTTTCTGTGGCTCCTTCTCTAGAATAAAACTTGATGTTTTTTCCATCATCTTTTACACGCATTAATTCAGACAAGCCACTATTGGCTAGAACATAACTGCTTACTTTGCTAGACATGCGTGCAGCAACCTCTGGGTTGTCTGTGGTAAATATTTTTATATTATCAAGGTTATCTACCATATTTAAATAATCTTTTACCTCTGGGTCTTCAGAGTTTAAATCCATCTTGCTCAGTAACTTGAACATATTTTTTGTCACAACAACAGAGGTGACATCTTTTTCATTCTCGAAAGAATCAAAACTTCCTTGCGCCGCAAGCCCTAAAGGGATGCAAATAAAGGCTAGTAGTATGAGTGTTTTTTTCATGGTGTTTATTTTAATTATTATTTTAAATATTTACTTTTAGTTTGGTGAAATTGATTGACAAGAGAAAGTGTTTCTGTTGCTCGATTAAATTGATTTGCTAATAATATCATAGCATTTTTACTTTGTTTTAATGCGGCTAAGGCCTGTTGCTGTTCAGCAATTCTTGTATTGCTTGAATTGATGAATCCTGCCACACCTAAAATAGAAACAATCAAAGCGGCACTGCTAAGCCACCAAGGGATAAACGTATTTGAAGTTTTAGGTATCTTGATAGTTGTGCTTGAAACCTCTACGGAGGCCTTTATTAGCGCTTTAAATAGTGGTATATAACCTATAAGTCTTTTGTCTACAACATCACTATTAAAGTACTTTCTTAACTCTATTTCTTCCTGTAGGCTTGTGTCTCCCTCAAAATAGGCGTCTAAAACCTGTTGAACCTTATTGTATTCCATAATTATATTGTTTTAACAATAAACTTTTAATCTTTTTACGCGCTCTTGAAAGTGATACTCGAACAGCTGCTTCTGTGCTTTGAGTAATTTTTGCTATTTCTGAAAACTCAAACTGTTCTACATCGCGCAAATGTAAAATTAGTTTTTGCTGCTGTGGTAATGTATTCATTAGCTTAAACAAAATAGAAACTCCATCTTTAGCTTCAATATCATGTTCTAAGTTACTTTTGTTTTCAAAATTTACATGAACGATTTTTAAATTAGATGCTTGCTTAGATTTTAATCTATCTAGGCAGTAATTTTTAGTCATTGTAATAGCATAGGCTTCTGGACTCTTATACCTCTTAATAACATCTTTATGATTCCATAATTTCAAAAAAACCTCTTGAACTGCATCTTCTGCTTCATCACTAGAAATCAAAAAGCGTCTTGCTAATCGATACAACCTATCTTTCATAGGCAATACAATATCCAAAAACTCTTTCTGATTCATAATCACTGATTAGTGTGCTATACTCTATTGACGAACAACATTGTTTTTTGTAACACTCAAAGAGTTATATAATACATTTTAATTTATGTATAAAGATAAGGACAAGAATATGTTTTTAGTAAATGAAATCATTAAAACAAATAGAGGTATCTATAAATACGCGTAAAATAAAAACATTTAAATACGAAATAACGCTACTACATGAAAGAAATGAAAAATGTGTTTACACAAAACAGACCCTTTAATAATAGATACGTCATAGATTAATTCATGTATATTGTAACAAAACATTAGATTTAAATACTAATACAATAGCAAACAACCCCAACCATTGAATAAAGAACTTGAACATAGTTTTGTAACCCAACTTGAGCAAAACCAAAACATTGTGCACAAAATCTGTCGTCTGTACACCAACGATAGTGATGCGCATAACGATTTGTTCCAAGAAATTACAATACAGCTATGGAGGGCTTTCCCGAAGTTTAGGGGGGATTCAAAATTTAGCACCTGGATGTACCGTGTAGCATTAAACACGGCCATTACCCTGTATCGAAAAAGCAAAAGAAGGGTACGTACTCAAGATTTTGAAGGAGTAAGTTTTAAGATTAAAGCACAAGAGTATGATGACACAATAGAAGAACAACTTAGCTTAATGTATGCTGCAGTAAAAGACTTAAACGACATAGACAAAGCGCTTGTTTTTTTATACTTAGAAGACAAAAACTATAAAGAAATATCAAGTACATTAGGTATTAGCGAGGTAAATGCAAGAGTAAAGATGAATAGAATTAAAGGTAAATTAAGAAAAATTTTAAATCCTTAACCAAGATGGATGCATTAGAATTATTAAAATCAAAATGGTCAGAGCGGGAAAAAGATCTCCCCACCTTGACCTATAATGACATTTACAAAATGTTGCTTAAAAAATCATCATCTATTGTAAAGTGGATTTTTGCTATTAGTATTGTTGAGCTTATATTTTGGATAGTTTTAGGCTTAACAAGTCCAGAATCTAATAAAGAATTTTTGACAGACATTGGTCTTCAACCAACTTTAAATGTATTGTATGTAATTCATTACGCCGTTATTGCGATATTCTTAGCGCTGTTTTATCTAAACTACAAAAACATAAAAACGACAGACACCGTAAAGACCTTAATGCAAAGTATTATAAAAACCCGTAAAACGGTTACCTATTTTGTTATCTACAATGTTGCTAGCACCGTATTGGTATTACTCTACATTAACCTTTATTTTTTTTCCAAAAAAGATGAATTATATTTACTACTCAAACAAGGTAATGATATTAGTGAGTCTATGGCTAAAGAAAACTTTACTTCGGTATTCTTTATTGCACAATTTGCTGTTGGTGTTTTATTAATAGGTTTTATTCTTTTGTTTTACAGAATTGTATACGGTATTCTCCTAAAAAGATTAAAGGGCAACTATCTAGAATTAAAAAAGATAGAACTCTAACTATCTTTAGGTATTAGGTACAACAAAGTCCTGTTAAAATTAAATTTTAACAGGACTTTGTTGTGTATACTTCCAAATGCATTAAGAGTAATGTATCATCTTAGTAACTCCATTGTCTCTCTGCGTTTAAGTCTTCTTCTTTTTTAATTTCTGATGCTGGTATTACTTTCAAAAAAGAAGGGTGTTGCTCTATAGCGTATTCTAATTTCTCTACTAAATCTGCTACCGATATAGCATCATAATCAATATCTAGAGGCTGTTTAATTTCCATAGACTGAAGTATTCCACGCTTTTTTATACGCAATCCTTTACGGTCAAAAGAGCGTCTAAAACCGTCAATAACGATAGGGACCACTATAGGCTTGTTTGTTTTTATAAGGTGGGCAGTACCTCGTCTAATGGGTTTCCATGGTCGAGTTGTTCCTTGCGGAAATGTAATCACCCAACCATCTTGCAATGCCAAAGCAATACTGTTTACATCACTCATCTTAACTTGACGATTAACATCTTTTCCTTCTGCTCTCCAGGTACGCTCTATACTTACCGATCCTGCATAAGCCAAAATTTTTGGCAACAAACCATCTTGCATTGTTTCCTTGGCTGCAACAAAGTAAAGGTTTAGTTTTGGCCTCCATAAATACCCAATGTTTTTTATGTTATCATCTCGCCCACTTAAACTAGCGTTAAATACATGAAACATTGCAACTACATCTGCAAAGTATGTTTGGTGATTAGAAACAAAAAGCACATTGTTATCTGGAAGATTACGCAATATTTCACTACCCTCAATCTCTAATTTGTTAAAACCCTTAAAACGTCGATGTGTAAGCGAACCGAAAATACGGATCAACCACAATTTTAAAAATAATATATGACCAAATGGATTTTTCTTGAAAAGCCCCATAAAAATTATTGGATTATTTAGGCATTTCTAAAAAATGCCTAATCGCAAATATACAAAAAACTAATGGTTGATTACCTGTTTAAGCAACTCTCTCACCTCACTTAACATCATGGCAGTAGCGCCCCAAACAACATGACCATTTAACAAATAGGCAGGAACTTCTATATCAGTAGCATAAGAAGTAGTTAAGGTTCTGGTAATGCAAATACCATCATCCATAAAGTGAGACAATGCAACCTCAATGATTGCTTCTACCTCTTCTTCTTGAGCAATAAAATTTGGAGTTTTGTTGCAAATACCTATAAAAGGTTGCACAAAAAAGTTGCTTGGAGGTATATAGATTTCGGTGGCTTTTTTTAGTACCGTTATATCTTGTTGAGAAACCCCAATCTCTTCTTCGGTCTCACGTAGTGCAGTTTGTTGGGCAGATGCATCAAAAGGCTCAGCTTTTCCACCAGGAAAGCCAACTTGTGCAGAATGAACACCTTTATAGGTTTTTCTTAGAATTAATACCAAATAGGTTTCATCAGCATCATTAGGATAAAACAATGCCATCACAGCAGCTTTATTGGCTGTGTTTTTTTTACGTGAATGCTCTGTTAATTCTTTTAAACGATCAATTGGAGACATTTTATGATGCGAAGCCTCGCCGGGTAGGTCCAGTTTTGCTATTTTTACAATCTGTTTTTTAAAGCTAGAAAATGTCATACTTAGGTAGAATACTTTTTGTTTGTTGTTGTGTTACCCCCCTTCTGGTTCAATGTGAAGATACTAAAAAGCAACACAATGTTATACCCAAAAACCAACAAAGCAATTCTGTTAGTATCCAAGAAGTAAGACAAAAAGATACTCTTTACAGCATTAAAAATTTAGAAAAATTAACCCAAGAAAATGTGGTGAAACTCTTAACACGCTATGGAAAGGATAATCTAGAGACAAAGGTACAACTCACAACTCCATATGGCTCTATTGTAATTGAGCTCTTTAAGGACACCCCTTTACACAGAGCTAATTTTATATACCTTGTAAAACAAGGCTATTTTAATACAACCTATTTTCATAGGGTGGTTTCTAACTTTATAATCCAAGCAGGAACGAGTGATAACCGTGAGACGCAAGAAGATAGATACGCAATTGGACACACCTATAGAATACCAAACGAAATTAATCGAAAACATGCCTACGGAACACTTTCTGGCGCAAAGTACTACCGTGATAACGATGATAAAAAAACAGAACCCTTTGAGTTTTACATTTTCTTAGGACCAAAAACTGCTACAAAACATTTAGACGGATCATACACCGTTTTTGGTAAAGTAATAAAGGGCATGGAGGTGGTGGTTAAAATTTCAAAACTACCAAAAGATGCAAAACAGTGGCCACTAAAAAACGTAACTATTACCGCTAAGACACTTTAAAACTAAAGAGTTCTCTAGAACAATATGGTTTTATTTTTAAATGAGTTTCTATACCTTGTAGAAACCCTCTTTTGAAAAACCAGTAATCATTATTTGTAAAAAAACCTCCAAAAAGAATACTCTTTCTGGAGGTTTTTAATATAAATATAATGTTTACATTTTATTACGCTTTCTGTCTACTTCTTTAAGATGTACTTTACGTATTCTTAAGAAGTTAGGAGTTACTTCAACATACTCATCTTTTTGAATATATTCAAGTGCCTCTTCTAATGAAAATTTAATAGCAGGAACAATCTTTGCCTTGTCATCTGCACCACTAGAACGAACGTTACTCATCTTCTTTGTTTTGGTGATATTCACAGCCATATCATCTTGACGTGTGTTTTCTCCAATAACCTGTCCTCCGTAAATGTCCTCACCTGGTTCTACAAAGAAACGTCCTCTATCCTGCAACTTATCAATAGAGTAAGGTATTGCATTTCCATTTTCCATAGATACTAAAGATCCATTTTGACGTTCTGGAATACCTCCTTTTAAAGGTTGATACTCAAGAAAACGGTGTGTCATAATTGCCTCTCCAGCAGTTGCTGTAAGAAGTTGATTACGTAATCCGATAATTCCACGAGATGGAATTAAGAATTCACAAATCATTCTTTCTCCTTTAGCTTCCATAGAAACCATTTCCCCCTTACGAAGCGATACCATGTTTACAGCAGTTCCACTTACCGTTTCTGGCAAATCAATAGTTAATGCCTCAATTGGCTCACATTTCTTACCATCAATTTCCTTGATTATAACTTGTGGTTGCCCAATTTGTAATTCATATCCTTCACGACGCATTGTTTCAATTAGTACAGAAAGGTGCAATACACCTCGGCCAAATACTAAAAACTTATCTGCACTACCCGTTGGCTCCATACGGAGTGCTAAATTCTTTTCTAATTCTTTTTCAAGCCTCTCTTTAATATGTCTTGAGGTTACATATTTTCCATCTTTACCGAAGAAAGGAGAATCATTAATAGTGAACAACATACTCATTGTAGGCTCATCGATTGCAATAGTTTCCATTCCTTCTGGATTTTCAAGATCGGCAACAGTATCACCAATTTCAAACCCTTCTAGACCAACAAGTGCGCAAATATCTCCAGCTTGAACTTGTTCTACCTTTTTACGACCTAATCCTTCAAAAGTATGTAATTCTTTAATTTTAGTTTTCTGAATACTACCATCCCTCTTTACTAAAGCCACTTGCATTCCTGCCTTTAGAGTACCTCTTTGAAGGCGACCAATAGCAATACGCCCTGTAAATGAAGAGAAATCTAATGATGTAATTAACATCTGTAGGCTTCCTTGTTTAACTTCGAAAGAAGGTACGTGCTCCAATACCATATCTAATAATGGTTCAACATTATCTGTTTCATCTTTCCAGTCATCACTCATCCAGTTGTTCTTTGCAGAACCATATACTGTTGGGAAATCCAACTGCCACTCTTCAGCACCTAACTCAAACATTAAGTCAAATACCTTTTCATGTACTTCTTCTGGTGTACAGTTTTCTTTATCTACTTTATTAATTACAACACAAGGCTTTAAACCTAGATCTAAGGCTTTTTGCAATACAAAACGTGTTTGTGGCATAGGTCCTTCAAAGGCATCTACTAACAAACAAACACCATCTGCCATATTTAATACACGTTCTACTTCACCACCAAAATCGGCGTGACCAGGGGTGTCAATGATATTAATCTTCGTGTCCTTGTATACTACAGAAACATTTTTAGAGGTAATGGTGATACCACGTTCACGTTCTAAATCATTATTATCTAGAATTAGATCTCCTGTATGTTCGTTTTCACGAAATAGGCTACAGTGATGCATAATTTTATCTACCAAGGTTGTCTTACCGTGATCAACGTGTGCAATAATTGCAATATTTTTAATTTTCATACTCAAAGGGCTAAACACTTAAAGTGTTAATTATTAGCTTTTTTACTGAAATAGTAGTACCCTACAAAAGGGTATAGTTTCAGCGTGCAAAATTACTGTTATTTAATGGATTTATTTCAACAATAGGCTATTTATATTTTTCAGAAAAAAGTAAGCTTTACTATACATTAATATATTGCATGCAAAAACCGCCTTTATTTAAATAAAGGCGGTTTTTGAAAAAGTATACTTTATATATTAATTGTTTCCTAAAATTAAAGGCAATCCACCTTCACCACCACCAATTACAATAACCTTAGTGTTTGGAGATTCGCTTAATTTTAAAGTAGCATCAATACCTTTATCTTGAAGTATCTTGTCTGTCAAGGAAGCACTTAAAATACGGTTAGCATCTGCTTTACCTTGAGCCTCAATAGTTACTTTCTCCGCCTCTTTTGATGCAGTTACTAATCTAAATTCATACTCTAAAGATTCTTGTTCTTGACGCAGTTTACGCTCAATGGCTTCTTTAATAGTATTTGGGAGTGTTACATCACGAACTAATACCTCATTTAACTGAACATATTGCTTTTCTAGGATTGTCTTTGTCTCTGCAAAGATTTCATCTTGAATAGCATCACGCTTACTAGAGTATAATTGCTCTGGTGTATAACGCCCTACTACACTACGTGCCGCAGAACGAATGGCTGGTTGTATCACTCTTCCTAAGTAATTTTCACCTAAAGATTGGTGAAGATTTCCTAATTCTGTGTAAACAGGCTCATACCATGCAGATGCATCAATTTGTATTTCCAAACCGTTTGATGATAATACTTTCATCTTCTCAAAGAGTTCTTGTTGTCTTACCTCATAAACAAATACTTTGTTCCAAGGAGCAATTACATGAAACCCCTCACCTAAAGGTGGCAGATCTGTAACAACACCATTGTCAAAGGTTTTATATAAAACTCCAGCTTCACCAGAATCTATAGTAACAGCAGATTTTGCTAGTAATATTACAGCAAGTACAATAACGATAATAATTGGCACGCCAATTTTTGGTAATTTTTCCATAATTTTATTTTTATATGAGGCCGTTAAATTTTCTAATAAACCATTCTATTGCAAGGCTCAATGCAATAAGACCGAGTAACCATTTAATAAAAATTAAAGGTACTACTTTTTGCTGGCTTTTTTGAGTAGTAGCATAGCTTTGATTTGTTATTAATTCGTTAATTAATTGATCTATTTGGTTGGAGAAAAACGTTGCACCGTTTGTTTTTTCTGCAAAGCGTTTTAATTTTTTAATGTTTGGGTTTACAAACTGTTGTTCAATATTAAATTGTAAAATGGTGAAATTTCCAGTTTTAGCAATTTGTTGATCTCTTACAGAAACGGTATAACTATAGGCACCCGCTTGTAAAGAATTAAGGTCTACCTCGTAAAAGTTGTTTTTTAGTAATAACGGATATACATTTCTTTTTTTACTCTCTTGATGCACTACAGATATAGTAAGCGAGGCTCTGGTATCAAAAACAAAACTTTTATCAAAGTATTGTGCTGAAATCTTCATAGGTACAGTATTATAATAAAAAGTTTCACTACTCACCTCTAGCCTACCGCGGCGTTTATTAGAGGCAAGATATTGAACCATTTTACCAATGAAGCTATCAAAGGCCTCAAAGCTTTGTGTATCTCTGTATGATTGCGCACGCCATTTCCAAAGGTCTTGTGCGTCCCAAATTCCATGGCGCATACCACTATTCTCGATGGTGGCCAACATAGGGGTAGTTGTAACAATACCGTCAACATATTGTTCTAGTAGTGTTTGATGTGGCACGTTAAGGTATAGTGATCCAAAGGTTGTTTGTAGTGGTGGAAAGTCATCAAAACCTATTGGATCTATTGCAAAAGCTCCATAATTAAGATTAAGTTTTGCTGAGACAATTTCTCTTTGATCAAGAACTTCTTTCTCGTAATACTCTTGTGCAGAGTTGAGATAACTCCAGTCTGTCTGGGCTCCAGTAAAGACAAAAGTATTTTTTTTAAGTTTTGAAAGTTCTTGGTGTACTGAAGCAAACTCTTTATTTGGCTGGTAGAGTATTACCAATTGGTAGTCATTAAGTACCGCGGCAGCATCTGCGGGGTTTTTAAAGGTAACCGTACGCCGCTCATTTGTGGTGATCGCTTTTTTTAACATCCCCAAATCTGGATGGAGTATCGAGCTCACAATTAATACGTTTGTAGCTTGGTCTATCACCTCTACTGCAAAACCCTTACTATTGTTAACTTTATTTTTTTCATCCTCTAGCGCTGTAATGGTTGCTGTATAGCTTTGTAAACCCACTTTTACAGCAGGCAAGGATAGTGAAACGGTGTGAGCATTTTTATTTTTTGAAAAAGAAATGGCTTCGCGATACACCACTACATCACCTTTACTAATAACAAATTCTGACCTTACAGCACCAGAACCGCGATACACCAAGACTGCCTCTACTGGAAACTTGTTCTTTAAAAAGGCATACTTATTACTATTAAGTTGTTCTATCTTTAGGTCTTTATAGCGTATTGAATCTCCAAGGATGACAGGATATACTGGATGTTTTAATTGTGAAACCGCATATTGATAATCTCTACCAAGGGTTTGATTTCCATCTGAAATAAGAATGGTAGGCGCAATTTGTGTGTCAAATATTTTTTGAAGAGACCCTAAAGCTTTAGAAATATTTGTGTGTTTTTCATCAAAGGTTAAAGAGTCTAAAGATTGAAAACTGCTTCCAAATTGAAAATAAGAAACATCAAACTTTTCATTTAAAGCTTCGTTTTCTTTCAATTCTTTTATAATTCTAGTTGTATTTTCTTTTTGATTTAGTGATGCTATAGAAAATGAATTATCTACCAAGACAGGAAGTTTTGGTTTATTGAAGGTATAGGCCTCCCTTTCAAATTTTGGATTAATTAATAACACCAAAATACTAAAGAGGGTAATAAAACGCAATACACCAAACAACCATCTTAATTTGAGCGTGTATTTTGTTTTATACCCATAGATATACGAAGTGATTATTAAAGAAATAATTGCTGCAATACTAATATAAAGAATAGTTTCTGGGTTCAAAAGTGAGGCAATTAATGATCAAAATTTTAAGCTACAATAAGCTGCTTGTCTACAACAGGTTGCACTAAGTTAACATACCTCCATCTACGTTAATAACTTGTCCAGTAACATAACTAGAGAGATCACTTGCCAAGAAAACACATGCATTTGCAATATCCTCTGGAGTACCTCCACGCTTTAAAGGAATAGCATCACGCCATGACTGAACTGTTACTTCGTCCAACTTACCAGTCATCTCTGTTTCAATAAAACCTGGTGCTATTACATTGCTGCGAATATCTCTAGACCCTAGCTCTAGGGCTACAGATTTAGAAAATCCAATTATCCCCGCTTTTGAGGCAGCATAATTTGTTTGTCCTGCATTACCTTTTACCCCAACAATAGAGCTCATATTAATAATAGAACCTTTACGTTGTTTAAGCATGGTGCGTTGTACCGCTTTGGTCATGTTAAAAACAGACTTCAAATTTACTTCTATTACCGAATCAAAATCTTCTTCACTCATGCGCATGAGTAAATTATCTTTTGTAATTCCTGCATTATTAATTAAAATATCAATGCCTCCAAAATCCTCTAACACAGCTTTAGCAAGCTCCTGAGACTCTTGATAACTTGCAGCGTTGCTTTTGTAAGCTTTAGCTTTTATTCCCATTTCAGACATCTGAAGCGCTAAGGCTTCTGCAGGTGCTGCAGATGAGTTGTATGTAAATGCAACATTAGCACCATGTTGAGCAAATATCTCAACAATTCCTTTACCAATGCCTCGGCTTCCACCTGTGATTATAGCAGTTTTTCCTTCTAAAAGCTTCATACAATAAAATTTAATCTAAAATTATGTGATTTTTTTCAATCGATAAATATACCCAAAACGAAATATATACATCTACAAATTCTTATAATTTAATGATGTTTACAAAACGCCGTTTAATTGTTCTTTTATTTAAAGTACAGCCATAAAAAAACGTTTGGGTTTTTAATAAAACCCAAACGTTTAAATACATAGATGCTGTTGTGAATTATATTACCCTAAAACTTCTGCAACTTTTTTACCAATCTCTGCTGGTGATTCTACAACATGAATTCCACAAGCGCGCATGATCTTCTTTTTTGCTTGTGCTGTATCATCACTTCCACCTACAATAGCTCCTGCATGTCCCATTGTTCTTCCTGCTGGTGCAGTTTCTCCTGCTATAAAACCTACTACTGGTTTTTTACTTCCACTAGCTTTATACCAATAAGCAGCATCTGCCTCTAGTTGTCCACCAATTTCACCAATCATTACTATAGCTTGTGTTTGTGGATCGTTGATTAACATTTCTACGGCTTCTTTGGTAGTGGTTCCAATAATAGGATCTCCTCCAATACCAATAGCTGTTGTGATACCTAAGCCTTGTTTTACAACTTGATCAGCTGCTTCATAGGTAAGTGTTCCTGATTTTGAAACAATACCAACAGTACCTTTTTTGAATACAAATCCTGGCATGATACCAACTTTTGCCTCTCCTGGTGTAATAACACCTGGACAGTTAGGGCCGATAAGCCTGCAGTCTCTGTCTTTAATATAGTTTGCTGTTTTAATCATGTCTGCCACAGGAATTCCCTCCGTAATGGTAATGATTACTTTTATACCTGCGTCTGCAGCCTCCATAATTGCATCTGCTGCAAATGCTGGCGGCACAAATATAATCGTGGTGTCTGCTCCAACGTTAGTAACAGCATCTGCTACCGTGTTAAAAACGGGTCTATCAAGGTGAGTTTGTCCTCCTTTACCAGGGGTCACTCCACCAACAACGTTTGTACCGTATTCAATCATTTGGCCTGCGTGAAAAGTTCCTTCACTACCAGTAAAACCTTGAACTATTATTTTTGAATCTTTATTTACTAAAACACTCATGAATATATTTTGTCTATGTTAAACTATAAATTTTGTGGTTGCAACACATTGTTTGGATGCTCTAAAATTTTAGAAAAAAACCTTGAAAGTTTGCGGTGCAAAGGTACTATTTTTGTTTTGGGTAAGAAACAAAGTTTACACTTTTACTTTGTTGTACGTTCCGTTAGAATCATCGATGCTCATTACTGGCTGGCTAATTTGATGACCACGGTATAATTTCCCTTCTTTCACTTCCCAAATGGCAATGAAATGGGCTATGCCTAATTCTTCATCAGGGTTTTCTATAGTTCTTATATAATATTTATAACGTATCGTTACAAAATTTTCATCTTCCAAAACATGACTTACCTCTATGCGCAGCTCATTATATGTCCTGCTAACTTCTTGAAAGGTCTCAATAATTTCTTTATGATGCATGATCGTAAGACCCTCTGTGCTATTCCAGACAAGAACAATATCCTTGTGTAAATATTTCTCTACATCTTTTGCATCTGTTACAAAATTTGCTTGGTAAAAACTCTTAACAATATTTTTTGCGCTTGTATTCATTATAGTTTCTCTAGTTTTTCAATAATAGCTGGTATTAACCGTATGGAAGCCAACTCTTTATGTTTTTTTCTAATTTCGTCTGCAGGACTTCCAAAATAAGATTTATGTCCCTCAAGAGACTTACTTACTCCACTTTGACCCGAAACTACTGCTTTTTTACCAATTGTTACACCACTTGTGATACCTACTTGGCCCCAAAGTGTCACAAAGTCTTCTATAACAACACAGCCTGCTATGCAGGCTTGAGCAGCTATTAGACAGCGTTTCCCGATAAGAGTATCATGACCAACATGAACTTGGTTATCGAGCTTTGAGCCCTCACCAATAGTGGTAGATGCTGTTACTCCTTTATCTATTGTACATAAAGCACCAAGATCTACATTGTCTTCTATAACTACATTACCACCACTACGTAATTTATCAAATTTTTCGGGTCTGTTTTTATAGTAAAAACCGTCAGCTCCTAAAATGGTTCCTGCATGAATGGTGACTCCATTACCGATAATTGTATTATCATAGATAACTACATTACTATGTATTAAGCAGTCCCTACCAATAGAAACATTATTACCAACAAATACATTGGGTTGTAATACCGTATTCTCACCAATATTAGCAGTCTTGGCTATAACAGCACTGGCCTTTTGAAATGGGTTAAAATGCTTGATTAGCGTATTAAAATCATTAAAAGGATCATCACTAATAAGTAATGCTTTTCCCTCTGGACAGGATACTTTTTTATTGATCAACACAACGGTAGCGGCAGATGCCAAAGCCTTATCATAATATTTTGGATGGTCTACAAAAACAATGTCGCCTGGTTTTACCACATGAATTTCATTCATGCCCAGAACTGGAAAGTTTGCATCACCCACAAAATCACATGCTAGTAATGTTGCTATATTTTGAAGTGTTTGTGGAGTATTAAATTTCATGAGGTTTTAATTGTGTTATCAAATATAAAAAATCCCAACGTATTGTAAGATATGTTGGGATTTAATTTATGGTTGAAAAACTTACTCTTTCACACGCTCTTTGTATGCTCCTTTTTCTGTATCAACTTTAATTTTATCTCCTTCATTAATAAACAAAGGTACATTTACGGTAGCTCCCGTTTCAACGGTTGCAGGTTTAGTGGCGTTGGTTGCTGTATTTCCTTTCATACCTGGCTCTGTAGCAGTAACCTCTAAAATAACACTTGCTGGTAAATCTACAGACAAAGGTGAGTTGTCTTCTGCGTTAATGATTACCGTTACCACTTCCCCTTCTTTCATAAGCTCTGGTTTGTCAAGAGCAGCCTCTACAAGTTGAATTTGCGTATAATCTTCTTGATTCATGAAATGATAAAAATCACCATCGTTATATAGGTATTGAAACTTATGTGTCTCAACACGCACATCTTCAAGTTTATGCCCTGCAGAGAAAGTGTTATCTATAACTTTTCCATTGGTAACACTTTTTAATTTTGTTCTTACAAAGGCAGGACCTTTTCCTGGCTTTACGTGTAAAAACTCTATTACCTTGAAAATATCATGGTTGTATTTGATACATAAACCGTTTCTAATATCTGATGTACTTGCCATTGTTATTGTTGTTTGTTTCGAGCAATGAGTGATAGCACTCATCATTCTATTTATATATTAGTTATTGCTGAAATATCCCTTCATAATTCCTCTTTTAGCATTCTTTATGAATTCTAATATCTCGTCACGCTCTGGAGTTGCCTCCATTTCAGCCTCAATGATAGAAGATGCTTGAGATGTATTGTGATTTTTTTGAAATAAAAGTCTGTAAATTCCTTGTATCTCTTTAATCTTCTCTGGGGTAAACCCTCTTCTACGCAACCCAATTGAGTTGATGCCTACATATGATAGCGGCTCTCTTGCTGCTTTTACAAAAGGCGGTACATCTTTACGCACCAGAGACCCTCCTGTTACAAAAGCGTGGTTGCCTATCATACAAAATTGATGTACTGCAGTCATACCTGCAAGGATTACATAATCACCAACGGTACAATGTCCTGCCAAAGTGCTATTGTTTGAAAAGATACAATTGTTACCCACGATACAGTCATGAGCAATATGGCAATAAGCCATAATTAAACAATTGTCACCAATAACTGTTTTACCTCTATCTACGGTACCTCTATTTACCGTTACGTATTCACGAATAGTTACATTATTACCAATCTCTACAGTGGTCTCTTCATCCTGAAATTTTAAATCTTGAGGTACGGCAGAAATTACAGCACCAGGAAAAATATTACAGTTTTTTCCAATGCGAGCACCTTCCATGATAGTAACGTTGGATCCAATCCAAGTTCCGTCACCAATAATTACGTTATTGTGTATGGTTGTAAATGGTTCTATGACTACATTTTTAGCAATTTTAGCGCCTGGATGTACGTAAGCTAATGGTTGATTCATTTAATTATTTTTTTGTTTTAACAATCTGAGCCATTAACTCGGCCTCGGTTACTAATTTATTATTGGCATATGCAGTTCCCTGCATGTGCACAATACCTCTTCGTATTGGTGTAATAAGTTCTAATTTAAAAATAAGTGTATCACCTGGATTTACTTGTCTTTTAAATTTGGCATTGTCTATCTTCATAAAAAATGTCAAATAATTTTCTGGATCTGGCACCGTACTTAATGCAAGTATCCCTCCTGTTTGAGCCATGGCTTCTACAATTAATACACCAGGCATTACTGGTGTTCCCGGAAAGTGACCCACGAAGAAAGGCTCATTCATTGTTACGTTTTTAAGCCCAATAACATGAGTGCTACTCAATTCCATGATTTTGTCTACCAATAAAAACGGTGGACGGTGTGGTAACATTTCCATGATAGCATTTACATCCTTAAGAGGTGTTGCATTGATATCAATCTTTGGAATGTTATTACGTTTTTCGTTTTTAATGATTTTTGAAAGCTTTTTTGCAAACTGAGTGTTTACAAAATGTCCAGGCTTATTGGCGATTACTTTACCGCGAATACGGGTACCTATAAGTGCTAAATCACCAATAACATCAAGTAACTTATGTCGTGCAGCCTCATTAGGGTGATGCAAAGTAAGATTATCTAAAATACCATTAGGTTTTACAGAAATAGTATCTTTTCCAAAAGCATGGCGTAATTTTTCCATTGTCTTTTCAGACAATTCTTTGTCTACATAAACAATAGCGTTATTTAAATCACCCCCCTTAATAAGACCATGATCTAATAACATTTCTATTTCATGAAGAAAACTAAAGGTTCTAGAGTCAGATATTTCAGATTTAAATTCAGATAAATTTTTGATAGAAGCATTTTGAGTTCCAAGTACTTTAGTGCCAAAGTCGACCATGGTCGTTATTTGGTATGAATCTGCAGGGATTATGGTTATTTCACTGCCTGTTTCTTCATCAAGGTAGTTGATGATCTCTGTAACAACATATTCTTCTCTAATAACATCTTGAGATACAATTCCTGCTTTCTCGATGGCTTCTACGAAGAACTTAGAAGAACCGTCCATAATAGGCGGCTCAGAGGCATCTAATTCTAGTATGCAATTATCTACTTCTAATCCAACCAAAGCGGCTAGTACATGTTCTGATGTTTGTATGGTAACCCCATCTTTTTCAAGATTGGTACCACGCTGTGTATTGGTGACATGATTTGCATCTGCTTCAATACAAGGAGCACCTTCAAGGTCTATACGCTTAAAAAGATATCCTGTATTAGCAGGAGCTGGTTTAAAGGTTAGTGTTACATTTTTACCAGTATGAAGACCAACACCAGTTAGCGTTACTTCCTCTTTAAGGGTGCGTTGATTTGGGAGAATATCACTCATCATTTATTTTTTTTTCTATGGCGTTGAAGCGTTTCATTATTGTTGGTAAATTCCTGAAATGAACATAACTTTTACTAAAATCTCCATAGCCAAAAGAAGGAGAGCCTTGTATTGTTTCGTTGTCTTTTATGTTTTTTCCTACACCACTCTGGGCTTGAATGCGCACATTGTTGCCAATGATTAAATGTCCTGCAAAACCTACTTGACCTCCAATTAAACAGCTAGATCCAATTTTAGTAGAACCTGCAATACCTGTTTGTGCAGCGATGACTGTATTTTCTCCAACCTCGACATTGTGAGCAATTTGAATTTGATTATCTAATTTTACGCCCTTGCGTATTATGGTTGACCCTAGTGTAGCTCTATCAATGGTCGTTGCTGCTCCTATATCTACATAGTCCTCAAGGATAACATTTCCTATTTGAGGAACTTTAGTGTATGCTCCTGTTTCATTAGGAGAAAAGCCAAAACCATCCGCACCTAAAACAACACAACTATTAATTACACAATGTTTTCCTACTATGGTTTCAGAATACAATTTTGCACCTGCAAATAAAACACTATGATCACCAATTGTAACATTATCACCAATATATACGTTTGGATAAATCTTAACATTGTCTCCAATAATTACGTTATCACCAACATAGGCAAAAGCTCCTAGGTAAATATTTTCTCCTAAGGATGCACTTTTTGAAACAAAAACAGGTTCTTCAATTCCTGTTTTATTCATTTTGACTTGATTGTAATACTCTAATAATTTAGAGAAAGACTCATAGGCATTGTCTACACGTATAAGTGTAGTTGTTATATCTTGTTCTACAACAAAAGCTTTATCCACAATAGTAATAGATGCTTTTGTTGAGTATATATAAGGAGTGTATTTTGGGTTTGCCAAAAAAGTTAAACTCCCTGGAGTGCCTTCTTCAATTTTTGCAAGTTTAGACACTTCTGTAGTTGCATCACCTTCTACCTCGCCCTCAAGAATTCCTGCTATTTGGCTTGCTGTAAATTTCATGAGATAGTTAGGGTGTCAAAAGTGTATATATAAAGCCAAGAAGCCATAGTATCTAATTGGTTTGTTGTGTTAAATTTCATAGTTACAAAAATAGGAAAAAAGTGCAATTAAAGTGCCTTGGGATAACAGAGATAGTATTTGGTTACTTTTTTTGAGAGTGCTTCAATGTTTAATTGATCACTAGCCCTTGCTACGTCTATGACCTCACCGTTTTTAGTCACTAAATTAATTGTGTCTTTGTCCATGCGGTATGCTTGATTTGAGATGGAATCACTAAAAACAAAATAAGATGCTTCGGCTTCACTAAGCTCATATTGATGCATGACCTGTTGTATTTTCTCTGAAATCTTTTTTGGTGGTATTTCTTTGTGTTGAATTTTTATCTTCAACAAATCTCTATTCAGCAACATCCCAGACAAGGTACGTAGAACAAAATCTGAATGGTATTGCCATGATTTCATTGCCCCTACAATGTCATAATCGTCTAGTTTAGAAAATTTCTCTAAAACACTCGTGTTAAAATCTTCTTTGCGTACCGATGTGGTTAAAAAATAGCAAAGCGCTTTACTTGCCAACAGTGTGTCTTCTTGATTACTTAATTCTTTCGCACGTTTTAAAACCCGTGTTAATAACTGTTCGGCAACTAAGCCTGTTTTATGAAGATACACCTGCCAATACATTAGCCTTCTGGCTATGATGAATTTTTCTACAGAGTAGATTCCCTTCTCCTCTACCACTAGCCTGTCATCTTTCACGTTAAGCATCGCTATAAGACGTTCACTATTAACAGATCCCTCACTCACTCCCGTATAAAAGCTATCACGGCGCAGGTAATCTAAACGGTCCATGTCCAACTGGCTTGAAATTAACTGGTGTAAAAATATACGATTGTATTGATTGTTAAAAAGCGTGATTGCAAGGGTTAATCTACCTTTAAATATAGAATTTAGCTCTTCCATGAAAAGCAAAGAAATTTCTTCATGAGATATGTTTTCTACAATACTACGCTCCATTGCATGAGAAAATGGGCCATGCCCAATGTCGTGTAACAATATAGCAACAAGTAAGGCCTCTTCTTCTTGATTAGAAATTGCAATATCCTTAGAGCGTAAAACCTGTATTGCTTTTTGCATTAAAAACATAGCCCCTAAAGCATGGTGGAAACGCGTATGATGTGCCCCTGGATATACAAGGTATGACATGCCCATTTGAGATATTCTTCGAAGGCGTTGAAAATACGGGTGCTCAATTAAATCAAAAATAAGTGTGCTCGGTATGGTAATAAAACCATAGATAGGATCGTTTACTATTTTAAGGTTGCTACGCGAATTCAAAGGTTTCTTTTTCAAGGAGTTAAATTATAGCATCAAAATTAAGCAATCAAAAACATAAAGTTGTGAAATGCTTCTAAAATTTCAGGAGAAAATAACATTTTAGAAACACACATAATTAAGAATTAACGCTACGTTTGTAGCAAACAACAGAACACTATGAGCAACATAAAAGTACTTTGGGTAGATGATGAAATTGATTTGTTAAAACCACATATCATGTTTTTAGAAAAAAGGAACTACCATGTTACAGAAGCTCAAAGTGGCACAGAGGCCCTTGAAGAAATCAAAAAAACTTCGTTTGATATTGTCTTTCTAGATGAAAACATGCCTGGACTCTCTGGATTAGAGACACTCGCAGAGATAAAAGAAATGAATGCCTCTCTCCCTGTTGTTATGATTACCAAGAGTGAAGAAGAGTATATCATGGAAGAGGCCATTGGCTCTAAGATTGCAGATTACTTAATTAAGCCTGTAAATCCAAATCAAATTTTATTGAGTTTAAAAAAGAATTTGGATCATTCTAGATTAATTTCACAAAAGACCACGTCTAATTACCAACAAGAGTTTCGTAAAATTGCCATGGAGCTATCCATGGTGAATAGTTTTGAACAGTGGGCAGACATGTACCAAAAATTAATATATTGGGAGCTTGAACTAGAAACCATTGAAGACACGGGAATGTTTGAAATTCTTGAATCTCAAAAAATGGAAGCCAACAACCAGTTTTGCAAATTTATAGACAAGAACTACCCAAAATGTTTTGACGGCAGTATAGAAGCTCCCACCATGTCTCACACACTATTTAGAGATAAAGTTGCGCCACAATTAAAAAAAGGATCGCCAACACTACTAGTAGTTGTGGACAACCTGCGCTATGACCAATGGAAAGCCTTTGAGCCGTTTATAGCAAATAGCTATAAAAAAAATACAGAAGAAATGTACTACGGTATTCTTCCCACCGCTACACAGTATGCGCGTAATGCAATATTTAGCGGCCTAATGCCAAGTGACATGGAGAAATTACATCCAGACTTATGGTTAAACGATACAGACGAAGGGGGTAAGAACATGTATGAAGATAAATTTTTAGCAGCGCAACTAAAAAGATTACAATTAAACCTCGATTGGAGCTATCACAAAATATCAAGTTTAAAACAAGGAAAACGCCTTGCTGAGAACTTTAAAAGTCACAAAAATGAAGACCTAACGGTACTGGTTTACAATTTTGTAGACATCCTTTCTCATTCAAAAACAGAAATGGAGGTAATTAAAGAATTAGCCTCTACAGACAAGTCTTACAGATCACTAACACAGAGTTGGTTTAAAAACTCACCGTTGATGGATATAATACAACAAGCTTCTCAGCTTGGCTTTAAACTTATAATCACGACAGACCATGGAACAATAAACGTAAAGAACCCAAGTAAAGTTATAGGAGACAAAAACACTAGCGCAAACCTAAGATACAAAACAGGTAAGAGCTTAACCTACCAAAAAAAGGATGTATTGGCTGCGTCTAACCCAGCAACCATTGAATTACCAAAAATAAATATGAGCAGCTCGTTTATCTTTGCCAAGAGTGATATGTTCTTTGCTTATCCAAATAATTACAATCATTACGTAGGGTATTATAGGAATACCTACCAACATGGTGGTGTATCTTTAGAGGAAATGATAATACCTTTTGTTACATTGACTCCTAGGTAGTTTTGGTGTAGGAATATTCCTTGATAAATATATTTTAGGTTAAAAATATGCGTTAAATGGCATTAAAGTATATATTTGTAATATAATGTATGGAAATAACGTACTCGCTTGATGAAATACCAAAGGTTGCGGACACGCTTTTAAAAAACCTTTCAAGTAAAACTGTATTGTTTTACGGAGAAATGGGTGTTGGCAAAACTACGCTAATCAAACAGCTAGCAAAGCAACTAGGGGTTTTGGAAACATTAAGCAGTCCTACATTTTCGATTGTAAATGAATATGAAACTAAAGATAGTTTGCTGTATCATTTTGATTGTTTCAGGCTTACAAGCGAAGAAGAAGCCTTAGATATTGGAATTGAAGATTATTTAACGGCAGGCCATTATACGTTTATTGAATGGCCAGAAAACATTAAAAATTTTGTACCACTGGATAGTAATAAAATTAAATTAATACTAAATGCCAATGGAACAAGAACAGCAACACTAATTTCTATGCTATAGTATTGCTAATACAAAATATAAAAGACAGTGTATAATCTAGTAGTATCTCAAAAAACAGACACTATATTACGTGTTGATATATTTGAGAAATAAGTGACCTAGCAATGTACGTCGAACTTAATTTCGGTACATGTCTTTTTTCATGATAGGTTTGTGGTATAACTCTCACAAAAATTATATCATGAAAAAC
>MDTF01009224.1_pt1 | contig 21390 bp, 19 predicted proteins | sample 811191 | NCBI WGS metagenome assembly MDTF01 (sample SAMN05326649, study PRJNA326480) | marine metagenome | isolation source: seawater | place: Southern Ocean | collected 2011
AACAATTCTGAATTATACATGTACAAAGAATTCGAGGTTAGGTCTGCTCACCAAAAAGATAAGAAGCAGAAATAATATAAAAAGATTTTTAAAAGAATTTAACTGAAATTAAGAATAATTTAACTAGATATAAAATATATATTTAATTGATGTAATCATAGTAATAGCTTGAGTATTAATTATTAAAGCTGTGCAATAGCCTAGTGCTTTATTGCAATTATGGTTCCGAAAAAATTCGAAATGAAAAATTCTTTACATAAAATCTTCAAATAAATTTAAATGGAGAAAATGTAATGAAACGCATGCTTTTTAATGCTACCCAATCAGATGAGCTTCGTGTCGCAACAATAAACGAAGATAAGTTAGAAGATTTAGATTTTGAAAGAGGCAACAAAGAACAAAGAAAAAGTAACATATATAAAGCAGTTGTAACTAGGGTTGAGCCTTCATTAGAAGCTGCATTCGTTAACTATGGTGTAGACCGTCATGGCTTCTTACCATTCAAAGAAATAGCTCCTGAATTTTATTCCAAAAAATCTAGAAAAAAAGACGTATCAATTAAAGACGTTATTACAGAAGGTCAAGAGCTTATTATTCAAGTTAGCAAGGAGGAGCGAGGCAATAAAGGGGCTGCTCTTACATCATATTTATCATTAGCTGGAAGATATATTGTCTTAATGCCAAATAATAATGGTGGTGGGGGAATTTCTAGAAGGGTTGAAGGAGAAGAGAGGTTCGACTTCAAAGAGATACTTTCCCAAGTAAAAGTTAAAAAAGGTATGAGTGTAATAGGAAGAACGGCTGGTATTGGTGCTACATTAGAAGAAATTCAATGGGATTTAGACTATTTAACACAACTTTATGATGCTATAGCCGGTGCCGCAGATGCTCAACCTGCCCCATTCCTTATTTATCAAGAGAGTAATTTAGTCGTAAGAGCTATTCGAGATTACTTTCATGAAGATATTGAAGAGATTCTTATTGATAAAAAAGAAATTTTTGATCAAGCTCATCAATTTATTAGTCATGTAATGCCTGCATATGCAGATAGAGTTAAATTTTATGAAGATGAAATATCATTGTTTACCAAATATGGTATTGAAAATCAAATTGAATCGGCTTTCCTTAGGGAGGTAAGGCTTCCATCAGGAGGTGAGCTTGTTATTGATCATACTGAAGCACTAGTTTCTGTGGATGTTAATTCAAGTCGCTCAACAAAAGGTCGAAGTATTGAAAATACTGCATTAAGTACAAATCTTGAAGCTGCTGATGAAGTTGCAAAACAATTGCGTTTAAGAGATATTGGTGGGTTAATAGTAATTGATTTTATTGATATGGAAAATTTAAAAAATCAAAAAGAAGTTGAAAGTAGAATTAGTGATGCTTTAAAGCTTGATAAAGCGAGAATACAAACAAGCAGGATATCAAGATTTGGCTTATTAGAACTATCAAGACAAAGACTAAAGCCTAGCATAGGTGAGGCTGTAAATGGTGAGTGTCCTAGGTGCCAAGGAACAGGAAGAGTAAGGGATATTCAATCGACATCATTATATATATTAAGAATGATTCAAGAAGAGGCTAATAAAGATACGAACCAAATTATCACAATTCAGATACCAATTGAAGTAGCAACTCTGATTCTAAATGAAAAAAGAAAAGATATAGCAGCTATTGAAGCCAAAACAAATAATGAAATTGTTATCATTCCAAATAGATACTATGAAATTCCTAAATACAATCTTGAAAGATCTTCACAAAAAACCAGTAAAGCTAGCTATAAAGCTGTTGAGCCACCACTTGAATCAATTCAAAATAATGAAGAAGACCAGCAAAATCAGAAAGATAGATTAGAGCCTGTTGTAAAAGCGATCGTTCCTTCGCAAAGAAATGCAAAGTCTAAAAATAATAAAACTATTTTTGGGTTCTTTAAAAACTTAATTGGAACAACAACAGATGATTCAGTAGATGAGCAGAAAGTAAAAGAAATTGAAGAAATTGAAGAAATAAAAAATACTGAGAGATCAAGCAACAATAGAAGAAGAAATAATAATAGAAATAGAAATAATAATAATAATAGAAATAGAAATAATTTAAATGCCGAAAAGGTTAATCACGGTGAAGGAAAAAATGAAAATCAAAACAGAAATCATTCAACTCCAGTAAAAAAAGAAAATGTGTCTCCTGTTAGTGAAGCTAAAATAGAAAAAGAAGCTAAGCCAGAAATTATAAAAGAAGCTAAGCCAGAAATTATAAAAGAAGCTAAGCCAAAAAGAAGAGCAGAAAGATTAGAAAAAATAGACCTGACTAAAGTAGGTCTTAAGCTTGTAGAAACTAAAGCCTCTGTAAAATCTGCTAATACTAAATCAGAACTTCCAGAGAAGAAGAAAGCAAAAACTAAAAAAATTGCTTCATGGCAGAGTCAGCCAAAGAAAGAAACTGAGAACAAAAAACTAGTAATGGTTGAGACAAAAAAAGGGGTAAAGACAAAAAAACCAACAAAAACTAGTCCATCAAAAAAATAAGGATGTACCAACCAATAAAAGCCATTATTAATGCGCCGAATACATGGCTAACTAAGAATAAAAAACTTGTTTGCACCTCTCCTTTTTGTAATAAATAAAAAATGTCAGAGGTGTAAGCAGAGAAAGTTGTTAACCCTCCTAAAAATCCAACATTGATAAATAACTTTAAATCTTCACTTATATCAGAAGCTGTGACTTGAAAGTATGCAATCGACATACCCATTAAAAAACCGCCTAATAAATTAACAGCAAGGGTGCCAAATGGAATTCCTGGGTACAAAACATACAAAAGGTAACCTATTACCCACCTCAACCATGCACCGATTGCTGCTGCAAAACCAACTATTAAAAAATTTGTCAAATTAAACATGAATTTATACTTTAATGAAGTGTTCTCGATAATATTTTAATTCCTCAATTGACTCCAAAATGTCTGCTAATGCTTCATGTTTACCTTTTTTCTTAAATCCATTAATTAGTTCTGGCTTCCATCTTTTTGCTAGTTCTTTAAAAACACTTACATCTAGATTGCGATAGTGAAAGTAAGACTCTAAATCTGGCATATACTTTGCCATAAATCTCCTGTCCTGACATATAGAATTACCGCACATAGGAGATTTATTTTTTCCTACATATTGCCTTATGAATTCCAATAATTGATGAGTTGCTACCTCTTCATTTGTCTTAGAGTTTTTAACTTTTTCTATCAAGCCTGATTTGCCATGAGTAGATTGATTCCATGAATCCATTTTTGATAAAACTTCATCAGATTGATTTAAAACTAAAACTGGCCCTTCGGCTATAATCTTCAAAAAAGGATCGGTTATAATGATCGCAATCTCAAGAATTTTATCTGTTTCTGAGTTTAAGCCACTCATTTCCATATCGAGCCATATTAAATTGTCATTGTTTTTACTCATCATGATTTCCATTAAAATTTTATATTAACTTCATTTTCAACTTACTTTTCTTTAGCTTTTACTTCACAATACTCTTTTTAGTTTATAACGAACATTATGTCACTTACTTTTTATTATTTATTTATATTTTTGTTAATTACAACAACTATATTTCAAGCCTGGCTTACAAAAAGGCATATGGCCCACATATACAAAAATAAAAAAAAGGTTCCCATAGCGTTCTCTAAGACTATTTCAATGATAGACCATCAAAAAGCAGCAGATTATACTATTTCTAAATCTAAAATTGGCATAATTGATTTATTTACTCAAGCTATATTGCTATACCTATTAACATTGGGTGGAGGTATAAATATACTTACCGGCACATTTACCAATTTAATCAACAATGACTTAGTGGTAGGAAGTTTAGTTATTATATCAGTGATGTTTATATCATCATTAATTGATCTCCCAATTAGTATTTATAAAACTTTTAAAATTGATGGCAGGTTCGGATTTAATCGAATGACTCCTCAAATTTTTATCTCAGATTTGATTAAGCAATCTATTTTAACTATGGTTATTGGCATCCCCATACTCTTGATCTCACTATGGATTATTTCTAACTTAGGCGGTTTGTGGTGGTTGTGGTTGTGGGTATTTATTTCTATCTTCAATTTCTCAATGCTTACTCTATATCCAACCTATATCGCACCATTTTTTAATAAATTCATACCGTTAAGCGATGTAAAGCTAAAGACAAAAATTGAAAAATTACTTTTAAAATGTGGTTTTAAGTCAGATGGGCTTTTTGTAATGAATGGTTCACTGAGGAGTAATCATGGAAATGCATACTTTACAGGATTAGGAAATTCTAAAAGAATAGTATTTTTTGATACCCTTCTTGAAAAACTTTCCCATAAAGAAATTGAAGCTGTTTTGGCTCATGAGTTAGGTCATTTTCATCATAACCATGTTATGAAAAGAATAATTTTGATGTTTTTTATTAGCTTTATAGGTTTGTATTTGTTAGGTATTTTAAAAGATAGTTCATGGTTCTATCAGTCATTAGGGGTTGTTCAAAGTGACGCAAATGGATTATTACTTTTTTTACTAGTGTCTCCTCTTTTTATATTTTTTATAAGACCACTAATAGCATATTATTCACGCAAAAATGAATTTGAGGCCGATGAATATGCTTGTAAATATTCGGATCCGCAAGATCTAAAAATTTCATTAATAAAGTTATATCGTGATAATGCATCAACATTAACACCTGACCCTCTTCATTCAAAATTTTATGATTCTCACCCCCCTGCTCTTGAAAGAATAAGCGCTATAGATAAGATTTGAATGGAAATTACCACAAAATTAGATTTTGATGCTGGTCATAGAATCCCTCACCACAAAAGCTCTTGTAAAAACCTCCATGGTCATAGGTACTCTATTGAGGTAACTATTAAAGGTGAAGTTGTTTCAGATAAATCAAACTCAGATTTTGGAATGGTTATGGACTTTAAAGATGCAAAGGAGCTTATAAAAAAAACTATTGTAGAAGAGTGGGATCATTCATTTATAGTTTACAAAAATGACAAGATAGTTCTTAAATTTTTAGAATCGCTAGAAGATCATAAAACAATTGTTTTTCCATTGGTCCCAACTGCTGAAAATATGGCATTAGTTGCTATGGATAAATTAAAAATTTCTTTTAATAAAGAATTTGGTACATTAATTAAACCATATAAAGTTAGACTCTATGAAACTCCAAACAATTGGGCTGATGCATATTAAAGTATTATTGGCTGTCACCACCCTTTAGATTTAAAATAAGTTCATCATGACCCCGCATCTCCTCCTTGCTAGGTTTTGTAATAACAAGGCTTTTTTGATTTACATCTTTTAAATTTCTAGTGTCAGAACTCTGAGAAAAGTTTATTGAAAATGCCTCCTGACCTCTCGTCATACCTAGGTAAACATCGCCAAGTAATTGCGCGTCAAGAAGGGCTCCGTGAAAACTTCTTGAGGTGTTATCTATATCGTAAGCTCTACATAAAGCATCTAAATTATTGCGTTGGCCAGGCCTAATTTCTTTAGCTAGTTTTAGTGTGTCAAAAATAGAAAATGCATAAGTTTCTAGCTTATCCAAACTAATCTTCCCTAATTCCATATTTATGAATCCAATATCAAAAGGCGCGTTATGAATAATAATTTCAGAATCTTTAATGAAATTTAGAAATTCTGATGCAATATTTTTGAATAAAGGTTTGTCTTTAAGTAAATCTAAAGTTATTCCATGAACCTCCTGTGCACCAGAATCTATAGCCCTTTCAGGATTTATATAAGTGTGGTAATAATTTTGTGTTAATTGACGATTATTCATTTCAACTGCAGCAATTTCAATTATTCTATGGCCTTGGTTCGGGTCAAGTCCCGTTGTCTCAGTATCTAAAAATACTTGCCTCACAATATGGACCCTTTCATACCAACACCTTTGTTAGCTAAATAATCAGCTCTGTCATTTCCTGGGTGACCTGAATGCCCTTTTACCCAAATCCAAGTTATTTTAAATTTAGAAGCAAGATCGTCTAATTGAACCCATAAATCTTTATTCTTTACTTCTTTTTTATTACTCGTAATCCAGCCATTAACTTTCCATTTACCAATCCATTCATTAATACCTTTTTGTACATATGTTGAATCAGTAAAAACTGTTAATTCATTTTTAGCATTTATAGCATTCAAAGCCATAATTACAGCCATAATCTCCATTCGATTATTTGTAGTACTGGCTTCACCCCCATAAATTTCATTCTTTTTATCACCTTCAACAATTAACGCACCCCAGCCACCAGGGCCTGGATTTCCTTTGCATGCGCCATCTGTAAATATATTAATCATTTTTTATCTCATTCTTTATTTAAAATAGTTGCTTTATTTACACTTTTCCATTTTGGCTTGATTGGAGTTAGGCTTATAACTTTTTTTTGTGCCACTATAAAGTAAAGGTTTCCGAAGAGTGGTAGCCAACGATTGCCGATATTTTCAAGCTTGCTATTAAAGGAACAGTTATCATCAGAAAATAAAAGTTGATAATTTGAGATTTTGGCTTCACAAATAGAAAAACCTGTTGCCTTTAATTCATTCTGAATTGAAAACATACTAACAAATTTTGCATTCCAAGGAAACTGCATACTGAATGAAAAAAAATTTCTAATTCCTGCTAAGCTAAAAGGATTAAATGAAATGATAATTACGTGTCCTCCAGGAATAATTGTGCGAAAAAACTCATCAAATATAGCTTTATTATAGCCCCGCTCGATGAAATGGGGACAAATAATCAAATCGATCGATTCCTCTGCAAGTGGTATTGCAGAGGCATTAAAACAAATATTTTTCAAAATCCCTTCATTAAAAAGATGATTATTAATTCGAGAATTAACAAGGAAATTTGCAAAAGATCCTCCTAATTGAAGGGCAAAATATCCGAATTTATCTTCAATTAATTTATTAACAATTAATTTTTCTTTTGCAATAAGGGTTTTCGCAGCTTTTAATTTAAACCAATTCATAATTTTAAAAATAACATAAAAACAATGTAAAATTAAATTTAATATGTATCCAACTCTTCCTCAAAATAATAATATAAATATATTCCCAATTAAAGCATTTACAGATAATTATATTTGGGCAATTCAAGAAAGACTGAATGTTATAATCATTGATCCGGGAGAGGCGAAACCAGTCCTTGAAGAACTAGTAAGGAAAAATATTAGCTTAGCAGCAATTCTAATTACTCATAAACATTACGATCATACTGGAGGAGTTCAAAAATTAATTCATCAATACCCCAATATTCCAATTTATGGTCCAGAGAATATTGAATTTAAATTTAAATATACAATTGTAAAAGAAGGTGACGTAATATCAATACCTGGAACTAAAGTTGAGTTTAAAGTAATTGAAACGCCAGGACATACTTTAGATCACATAGTCTATGTCGATATGGATCATTTATTTTGTGGTGATACCCTATTTGCATGTGGTTGTGGAAGATTATTTGAAGGAACATACAAAGAAATGTTCGAATCATTAATAAAAATTTCTTCTCTTGCACCTAAGACAAAAGTATACTGTGCTCATGAATATACTAAAAAAAATATCCAATTTGCATTAACAATAGATAAAAAAAATAATCGACTAAATGAACGCTACAAAAAATTAAAGGGTGTAGAAATTACAATTCCATCAACACTCAAAGAAGAGCTTGAAACAAATCCTTTTCTTAGAGCTAAAACAATTGAAGAATTTAAATTAATTAGAAAGAAAAAAGATGAATTTTAAGAATAACTTACTATTAAGAGCTTTAATACTATCCTTCTTTTTTTCAATAACAACAAGTGTCCAATCTGAAACAAATGCTTTAGGACAGCAAATAAACGTTATTGATCAAGAAAAAAATGTTAATAGCGACCAAACAAACTATAAATATAGTATTTGGACTAGAATTAATAGCGGTTATAAGATGAAGGAAAGGCCAAGTCGAAGAATAAGAAATTTTGAAAAATGGTATTCAAAAAGACCAGAGTACGTTGAAAGGATGCTTTTAAGAAGTGAGAAATATTTATTTTATGTTGTTGGTGAGGTTGAGAAAAGAAATATGCCGATGGAGATAGCTCTCCTACCAATGATAGAAAGTGCATACAACCCTATAGCAACCTCAAGACAAAAAGCAGCAGGTATGTGGCAATTTATTCCTTCTACAGGAAAAATTTATGGTTTAAAGCAAAATTGGTGGGTTGATGATAGAAGAAGCGTAATGGCTGCAACGAATGCTGCTTTAAATTATTTAGAAAAGTTACACAAAGAATTTGGAACATGGGAATTAGCTCTTGCATCTTATAATGCTGGTGAAGGAAGGGTTGGTAGAGCAATTAAAAAAAATAAAAGAAATAAAAAACCAAGGGGTTATTACAGCCTCAGGCTTCCAAAAGAAACAAAAAATTATGTGCCCAAACTATTTGCCATAAAAAATATAATAAGTAACCCTAGCAAATATGGACTAAATTTACCTAAAATCATGAACCAACCATATTTTGAATCTGTTAAAGTTGAAAAGAAGATTGATGCCCAACTTATTGCTAAACTTGCCGAAATATCAATTGAAGAATTTCAACTATTAAACCCTCAACACAAAAGACCCGTCATAAATGTAAAAAATGCGTCTCAAAAAATAAATTTACCCTATCAAAATATACACATATTTAACTATAATCTTTATAGTTATAATAAACCCCTATCTAACTGGAATGCATACAAGCCAAAAAAGAAAGAAAGCGTTGCACAAGTTGCTAAAAAATTTGGGATTGATAGAAAAATATTGATTCAAGTTAATCGCTTGGAGCGCAGAAAGTCGTTTCGAAAAAACAGCACTATTTTGATACCAAACAAAGATGCAATAACCACATACTTCCCTTCAAATGTTAACGAATTATATAACTACTCGTCAATAATCACACATAAAGTCTCACCTGGTCAGACTTTAAGCCATATTTCTGATAAATATAATATTTCAGTTAAAGATATTAAAGAATTTAATGAACTACGATCGGATCGGATAATCATAGGTGATATATTGGATATTCCTAAATAATTTATTTTATAAAAATATGAAAAAAAAATTACCCTTTTATAACTTTATTACTATTTTTATTTCATTAATATTTATAATAAGTTGCTCGAAAGAAATTTCTGAAGTAATTGATTATAATGAAGAATTTAAAAAAAGTTTTGGTGGAAATATCATCAATGCAATGGCTGGAGAACCTAGCAATCTTATTGCTATGATTGCTGGTGATTCGGCCTCTTCAGCAATAGCTGCAAATATATTTAACTCCTTACTTAAATACGATGAAAATTTAAATTATGCTCCAGATTTAGCAGAAAGTTGGCAAATCTCAAATAATCAAAAAACAATTACCTTTAAATTAAAAAAAAATCTTCAATGGTCAGACGGTAAACCCCTTACAAGCGCAGATGTCTTATTCACTTGGAAATTAATAACCAACCCTAATACTAGAACACCTTATGCGTCAGATTATCAACTTGTGAAAAGTGCGTCTGCCCCTGACCCTTTAACTTTTAAAATCACTTATGAAAGTAGCTATGCCCCAGCTCTTGATACATGGACAACGCTTCACATTCTTCCTCGCCATATTTTAAAAGATGAAGATATCAATAATACTTTCTTTTCAAGAAGGCCAACAGGCTCAAGTTATTATAAGCTAGATGAGTGGATAAGCGGACAACAAGTTACTCTTAAGGCTAATGATAAAAGCACTTTAGGAGTTCCTTTGATAGAAAAATTAATTTCAAGGATAATCCCTGATACATCATCACAATTCCTAGAGCTCACTGCTGATAATATCGACCTTATGAATATAAACCCAATTCAGTATCAACGTGTATTTCCAGCAAGGGAAGATTTACAGAAAAAAATTGCACTTTATAAAGAACTAGGTAATGGCTATACCTATCTTGGTTTCAATCTTAAAAAAGCTCCATTTAACGATATCAGAGTCAGGCAAGCATTAAATTATGCAATTAATAAAGATGAGGTCATAAAAGGTGTTCTTTTGGGCTTAGGAGAGGTGATCTCTAGTCCTTACAAGCCAGGTACAAGATGGAGTAATCCAAATCTAAGTCCCTATCCTTATAACCCATCTAAAGCACTGAACTTACTGGCAGAGGCTGGCTTCATAAAAGATAAGAATGGCTCGCTTGTTAAGAATGGTAAACCCTTAAAATTTGAAATTATCACAAACCAGAACAAACAAAGGGAAATGACGGCTGTTTTAATTCAAAGAAGATTACAAGAGATTGGTGTAAAGGTTTCAATTAGAGTAATTGAATGGGCTAGTTTTGTTAATAGATTCATAAAAACAGGAGATTTTGATGTTGTTGTTCTTGGATGGAGTTTGTCACTTGATCCAGATCAATATAATATATGGCATTCGTCGCAACAAGGGCCAGGTCAGTTTAATTTTCTTGGTTATTCAAATAAAAATGTTGATAAGTTACTTGAGATTGGGCGAACAGAATTAAACCCACTTAAACGTGAGAAAATTTATCACAAATTTTCAAAATATTTGTTAGAAGATTCTCCAATAGTATTTTTATATGCAGGTTATGGATTAAGTGCGGTTCATAAGAGAGTAAAAGGTATTAAGAACCCTTCTCCACCAGCAGGAATTTATCATAATAATTACGATTGGTTTATACCTAAACCACTTCGTAGAAAAGAAATCTTGGAGCAATAAATGATTTCATATTTAATAAAAAGAGTTTTATGGATGATACCAATGTTAATTGGTATAAGCTTAATATCATTTTTTATTATGCATCTAGCACCAGGAGATGTAACTTCAAGCGAGGCTTCTTTTAATCCAAAAACTTCCGAAGAGTCTAGGCAAAAATTAAGAGAGCTCTACAACCTTGATAAGCCAGTAATTGTTCAGTATGGTTTGTGGGTTAAGCGAATTGTTCAGCTTGATTTTGGAAATTCATTTGCATCACATCAAAAACCAGTCTTATGGGAGCGTAAAGATAAATCTGGCAATATTACAAAAGGATTAATACAGGAATCCTTACCAATCACTTTAATGATAAATCTATTAGGAATTTTTATTATTTTTTCTATCTCAATTGTATTAGGAACACTTTCCGCAGTTCGCCAAAACACTTGGGTTGATCGATCAATAACTTTATTTGTTTTTATTGGGTTTGCAATCCCAGGTTTCTGGCTAGCACTTTTATTGATGTATTGGACTGGTGTTAGTAACCAGTGGCTTCCTATATCAGGACTTCATAGTCCAGGATTTCAGAACCTCAGCAGTTTGGGTCAATTTTTAGACTTACTGAAACATTTAGTTCTTCCAGTTGCAATATCATCCCTAAGTGGTCTTGCCGGCATATCGCTATATGTCCGTAATGGTATGTTAGATATTCTTCATCAAGACTTTATTACAACAGCCAGATCTAAGGGACTTAAAGAAGGTAAAGTGGTTTTTATTCATGCACTCAAAAATGCAATTCTCCCACTTATCACTATTATAGGTCTTTCTATTCCTGGGCTTATTGGTGGATCTGTAATTGCAGAGTCAATTTTTGCTATACCAGGTATGGGGAAACTTTTTTATGATTCAGTTTTGATGAGAGATTTCCCTGTAATTATGGGAATTCTAACTATTGGTTCGGTTTTAACTTTAATAGGAAACTTACTTGCTGATATCGGTTATGCATGGGCAGATCCAAGAGTTAGGAAAGGTTTAGTTAAGTGAATATTTTTTTAAAAAACCCAATGGCCTTATCAGGTCTCATTATTATTTTAACAATTTTAATTTTAGCTTTAATTGCCCCTATTATCGCTCCATATGATCCGAACTTCATTGATATTAACTCTATTCTGTTTCCTCCTTCAATAGATCACCTCATGGGTACCGACGGTCTTGGAAGAGATGTTTTTTCAAGGATGCTTTATGGAGCTCAAATATCTTTATTAGTTGGATTTGTTGCAGTAGGTATAGCAACATTAATTGGGGTTATTTTAGGCTCATTAGCCGGATTTTATAGAGGGTGGGTTGATTCATTAATTATGCGATTTGTGGATATAATGCTATCAATACCAACATTCTTTCTAATATTAGCTGTAATAGCTTTTTTGTCCCCCTCTATATGGAATATTATGATTGTTATTGGATTAACATCATGGATGGGCGTTACAAGATTGGTAAGAGCTGAATTCTTCAGTTTACGCCAAAGAGAATATGTTCTTGCAGCTGAAACAATGGGCTCAAGCCACTCCTCAATAATAATAAAGCATCTTCTGCCAAATAGCTTGACACCTATAATTGTTAGCTCAGTTCTTGGTATCGCAAGTGCAGTACTCGTAGAGTCTGGTCTAAGTTTTTTAGGTTTAGGGGTTCAAGCACCAACTGCGTCTTGGGGAAATATTCTAACTGATGGTAAGGAGTATATTCAATTTGCTTGGTGGCTTTCTTTATTTCCGGGGTTAGCTATCCTCATTACCGTATTAGGATATAATTTGTTGGGTGAAGGATTAAGAGATGTTTTAGACCCTAAAAATAAAGACTAACTAATTTTCAATATAAAGGCTAATTATGAGCTTCTTAAAAAATAAAAAAGTATTAATCCTTGGGTTGCTTAGTGATAGATCTATAGCATATGGCATAGCTTCATCTATGAAAAAACAGGGGGCCGAACTCGCATTTACTTTCCAAATAGACAAACATGAAGAAAGAGTTAAAAAACTTGCCTCGCATTTTAGCTCAAACATTGTTTTACCATGTGATGTTGCAAACGATAAAGATATTGAAAATCTTTTCCCGTTATTAGAAAAGGAATGGGGGAAGTTTGATATATTAATTCACTCAATAGCATTCGTTCCTAAGGAGGCATTAAGTGGTGACTTTATTGAATCGACTACACGTGAAAATTTTACAATAGCTCATAATATTAGCTCTTATAGCTTTACTGCTCTTGCAAAAGCAGCAATTCCTTATTTAAATAAGAATGCAAGCCTATTGACACTTAGTTACTTAGGTGCCGAAAGAACAATGCCAAATTACAACGTCATGGGTCTTGCAAAAGCAAGTCTTGAAGCAAATGTAAGGTACATGTCTCAAAGTTTAGGGGCTAAAGGGGTGCGGGTTAATGCAATTTCAGCTGGGCCAATTAAGACTTTAGCTGCATCAGGTATTGCAAACTTTGATAAAATGTATGACTTCAATGAACGTCATGCTGCATTAAGAAGAAATGTAACTACTGAAGAAGTCGGAAACGTTGCAGCATTTTTATGTAGTGACCTTGCATCAGGGGTAACGGGTGAAATTACTTACGTGGATGGTGGGATGAACATTACAGCTGCTGGCTCTATTGATTAATTAGATTTACCAAAAAAATTAGGGCTCACATCGATGTCAGCTTTAGCTCTTAAATCTGACATAAAGGCAAAATCAATTTCCTCCTGAATCATTGAGATATAATCGTTATAATAGGTATCGATTGACTCCTTATCTTCAACTTTTTCAGTTACTACCTTATTAAGTTTTACAATAATATATTCACCTTTGCCATCATAAAGACCGGAATATTTTGGAAGTTGACTGTAATCCATTTTAAAAATTGCATTAATAAGTGGATCAGATAAGCCTTGTCTATCAACTCGATCAATAGTCAACTCATCAATCCATTTAATTGCCTTCGGTTTTAATTTAACATCTTCAATTAACTTAGTTCCAGCAGAAATTAAAAGTCTCTGAGATTCCGCTTCTATAAGAAAGTCTTTAATTAATCCTTTAACCTCTTGGAAAGATTTTGAAGCAGAAGGACGAAACTCTACGACTCTTGCTGCAACTAAATTATTAGGTGAGGCTTCAATAGCAGAAATATTTTTCTTATCATTTATTGCATTTTTATCGAAAATTGCTTGAGCAAAAGCTTCATTATTAAAGAATTTTTTTGCGTCGTCGAAACTTAACCATTCACTACCCTCTACTTTTAAAGAAAATTTGTTTGCAGCTTCTTGAAGGTTTTCAGACTGCTCATATACTATATTACTGAAGTCCTCTGCATTTGAGCCATATTCAGCAAGTGCTTTATTAAAAATTAGCTCTCCCTTGATTTGATTTTTGACTGTTTTAAATTTAACCTCCTCTCCTTTTATATCAGTTAACATGATGATGTGATAACCAAACTCAGTCATAATGAGATTGGAAATTTGATTTTTAGACATTGAAAAAACTGCATCATCAAAAGCTTTTGTCATATCACCTCTAGAGAAAAACCCAAGATCCCCTCCATTTTTTGATGACTCTGCATCCTGAGAGTATTTTTTAGCATTTTCGTTAAAAGACTTGGGATTTTTTTTGACTTTTTTAAGAATATTTAGAGCTTTTTTTTCTATTTTTAAAATTTCATCAGGCTTCATATCCGACCTTAAATTAAATAATATATGCTTTGCTTTTCTTTGCTGACTTGCCTGATATCTGTTTATGTTATTGCTGAAGTAGTCTTTTACCTCTTTATCCTCTACTTTTACTGTTGGAACAATTCCTGCAACTGAATAAATAATAAAATTAATTTTAACTTGATCTGGTCTAGTAAAAGACGATTTACTTTCTTCATACACTTTTTGTAGGGCTGGGTCAGAAAGATCTATTTTATCCTTAAAGTCATCTTGTTTTAGCTCATATATACTTACATCTCTTTTTTGATAAGCTAAATCAACAAGGTGTTGAATTTTATTTTTTGGCATATAAACAAGATTAGTTAAGCTATCTTTAACTTGCTGGGTTCCAAGATCATTTTTAATATTATCATCGAATTTTTTTGGGGTTAGATTGTTAATTTTTAAAACCTCGTCGTATTGAGATTGAGAAAATTTCCCATTTTGTTGAAATTGAGGCATACCCGATATATATGTTGCAACTTGATTATTGCTAATAAAAAATCCTGAATTCTTAATTTCCTGATTAATAAGTTTTGTTGTTATTAATTTATCTAAAACTGCTTTTTTAAACTCTATACTTTCAAATATTTTCGGGTCTGTTGATTCATCTTGGCTTTTAATTTGTGCTATAAATTGGCTTTCAGTTTTTTGTAATTCATTAGCGGAAATAGTCTCGTCATTAACTGAGGCAATATAAATATTTTTTCCAACTGATGATAAATATGAATCTATACCAAAAAGAGCAAAAGGAACAATTATTATTCCTAAAATTACTTTTGCAAATGTTGTTTGTGTTCTTTTTCGAATTTGTTCTAACATTTTAAATTTCTCAAAAAATAGTAATTAAGTGACCCAAATAATACATATTGGTTCTATATTTTAATTAAATACAGACTAACAATTTGTCAGTCCGTATTTTCTTTTGGCGGAGTGGACGGGACTCGAACCCGCGACCACCGGCGTGACAGGCCGGTATTCTAACCAACTGAACTACCACTCCTAAACATGGTGGGTGCTACAGGGGTCGAACCTGTGACATTCGCCTTGTAAGGGCGACGCTCTACCAACTGAGCTAAGCACCCGAATTGTTAAAAATTTCGCACATAATTTTACAATAATGCCATGAACAAAGCTAGCTAATAAAGAAAAAAACTAATGAGAAATTGTTTTATTAATATTAATCGCATTTTTTGATTCAGCTGACACTGCTCTAGACTGACCTACTAAACTCTTTGGCACTTTTGTTAATGCAATTTCAATCACTTGATCAATCCATCTAACGGGAATAATGTCGACGCTATCCTTGATTTCATCAGGAATATCCACTAAATCTTTTAAATTTGGTTCTGGAATTAGTATTTTCTTGATATTGCCTCGATGAGCTGCTAATAACTTTTCTTTCAATCCTCCAATCGGTAAAACTTCACCTCTAAGCGTAATTTCTCCTGTCATTGCTACATCTGATTGCACTGGTATGCCAGTTAAACTAGATATGATTGCTGTTGTTATACCAACACCCGCACTTGGCCCATCTTTTGGTGTTGCCCCTTCAGGAAAGTGAATATGTATATCTTTTTTTTCATGAAATGTGTTATCAATTCCTAATTTATCTGCGCGACTTCTTACAACACTCATTGCAGCATGTATAGATTCTTGCATTACATCACCAAGTTTTCCAGTTATTATTGTTTTACCTTTGCCAGGTAAAACAACAGCCTCAATTGTTAAAAGTTCTCCGCCAACCTGTGTCCATGCCAAACCTGTAACCTGCCCAATTTGATTTTTTTTGTTAGCATATCCAATATCATATATTCTAATTCCTAAATAATCATTTAAATTTTTACTACTAATAGATACTTTCTTAAATTTCTTTTTTACTAAAAGTGTTTTAACTGTTTTTCTGCAAATTTTTGAAATTTCTTGCTCTAGCTTTCTTACTCCAGCCTCTCTTGAATAAAACTGAACAATGTCTTTAATTGCTTTCGTTGTAATATTTAACTCACTTCTTTTTAATCCATGTGCTTTAAGTTGTTTGGGTATAAGGTACTTTGTTGCAATATTTACCTTTTCTGATTCTGTATAGCCTGCTAATCTAATTATTTCCATTCTGTCTAAAAGTGGTTCTGGAATGTTCATTGAATTTGCAGTTGCTACAAACATTACATCAGATAGATCATATTCTATTTCAGCATAATGATCAGTAAATGTGTGGTTCTGTTCTGGATCCAGAACTTCTAACAATGCTGAAGATGGATCTCCTCTAAAGTCTTGGCCCATTTTATCAACTTCATCTAATAAAAATAAAGGATTTTTAACACCAACTTTTGTCATATTTTGTAAAATTTTTCCTGGCATTGATCCAATGTAAGTTCTTCTATGCCCTCTTATTTCAGCCTCATCTCTTACCCCACCAAGAGCCATTCTTACAAATTTTCGATTGATTGATTTTGCAATGCTATTTCCAAGCGATGTTTTTCCAACTCCTGGAGGTCCAACTAAGCATAAAATTGGGCCTTTTAGTTTCCCAACTCTATTTTGCACAGCTAAATATTCAATTATCCTTTCTTTTACCTTCTCTAGACCAAAATGATCGTTGTCAAGATCTATTTCTGCACTTTTCAAGTCTTTATTTATTTCTGTTTTATCCGCCCATGGAAGATTTATCAATGTTTCAATAAAGGTCCTAACGACAGATGCTTCAGCTGACATTGGAGACATCATTTTTAATTTCTTAAATTCAGAATAACATTTTTGTTCGGCTTCTTTTGACATTCCAGCATTTTTTATCTTTTCCTCAAGCTCATCTAAATCAGCAGCTTCATCCTGTTCTCCCAATTCTTTTTGGATAGCCTTAACTTGCTCATTTAAGTAATACTCTCTTTGTGACTTCTCCATTTGCCTTTTAACCCTACCCCTAATTCTTTTTTCAACTTGTAAAATATCAATTTCAGACTCCATAACATTAAGAAGTAAGTCGAGGCGATTTTTTATATCAAAAGTTTCAAGGATATTTTGTTTTTTTGAAAGCTTTAGAGTTAAATTTGCAGCTATTGAATCTGCTAATCTTCCTGGTTCGGTTATAGATTTTAAAGAAGTTAAAATTTCAGGAGGGATTTTTTTATTTAGTTTTACATATTGGTCAAATTGCGAAAAAACTAAGCGCATAAAGGCGAGTGTATTTTTATCTTTTTTTTCTTTAATTTTAACTATATCTATATCCGCAGACCAAAACTTTTCAGAGTCGTAGAATTTTTTTACTGTTGCTCTTTCCAAACCTTCAACCAAAACCTTAACTGTGCCATCAGGGAGCTTTAACATTTGCAAAATACTTGCTACAGTTCCTACGGTATATAAATCTCCAATCTCAGGCTCATCTTTACCTGCAGTTTTTTGAGCAACCAATAAAATTTTTTTATCACCATTATTTGCTTTTTCTATCGCACTGATTGATTTTTCTCTACCTACAAATAGAGGTATTACCAGTTGAGGATAAACTACCACATCCCTCAAAGGAAGCATTGGGAAATCTTTTTTTTGCATCGTCATTATTATTTTCTTCTTTCAAAAATTTATTATGAATTAATGTTATGGGGATGAGTTAATAGTAATTCAAGTACTATTTATTTACTTGCTTTTCAATATCAGAATATATTAAATATGGTTTCCCTTGGTTATTTATAACACCTTTATCTATAACTACCTTTAGTAAGTTATTTATTGTAGGAAGTTCAAACATAATTTCTTTTAAGCTTGATTCCAATATCGATCGCAACCCACGGGCTCCTGTTTTTCGCTCAATTGCCTTAAGAGCAATTGCCTCAATTGCATCATCACGAAATTCTAACCCCACTCCCTCCATATCAAATAATTTTTTATATTGCTTAATAAGTGCGTTCTTTGGTTCTTTTAATATTTGAACTAGTGTATCTTTTTCAAGAGTCTCCAAAGTAGTTATAACAGGTAGTCTTCCAATAAACTCGGGTATTAAGCCAAACTTAATTAAATCTTCTGGCTCCACATTCTTTATAAGATTACTTATTGACACAAGATCATCTTTACCTTGAACTTCAGCACCAAAGCCTATGCTATTTTTTTCAGTTCTTTGCTTAATAATTTTCTCAAGTCCATCGAAAGCTCCTCCACATATAAATAATATATTTGAAGTATCAATTTGAACAAATTCTTGATTTGGGTGCTTCCTTCCCCCTTGTGGAGGAACTGATGCAACTGTTCCCTCAATTAATTTAAGTAGAGCTTGCTGAACACCCTCTCCTGACACATCTCTTGTGATTGAAGAGTTTTCTGATTTCCTAGATATTTTATCAACCTCATCAATATAAACAATTCCTTGTTGAGCTTTTTCAACATCATAGTCACACTTTTGTAGTAACTTTTGCATAATATTTTCAACATCTTCTCCTACATAACCAGCCTCGGTTAGTGTAGTTGCATCGGCCATTACGAAAGGAACTTCAAGTAAGTTTGCTAGAGTTTGTGCAAGTAATGTTTTACCAGAACCTGTAGGGCCAATAAACAAAATATTGCTCTTTGCGATTTTTACATCCTTGAAATCAGCATTATCATTTTTATTATTTTTTAGTCTTTTGTAGTGGTTATATACTGCAACAGACATACTCTTTTTAGCTTCATTTTGCCCAATGACATGCTCACCAAGTGATCGAGAAAGTTCTTTTGGGCTTAAAAGCACTGATTCAGAACTGTCTAACTCTTCTTCTACCTCTTTTGATTCTTCTTTGATAATATCATTAGATAAATCAACACATTCATCACAAATAAATACCGATGGACCAGCAATAAGCTTTCTTACTTCATGTTGGTTTTTTCCACAAAAAGAACATAAAAGAGATTTTTCTTCAGCCATTTAATTCCTTATTTAACCTCAGTTCTACTAGCAATAACCTGGTCAATTAAGCCATATTTAACAGACTCATCTGCACTCATAAAATTATCTCTATCAGTGTCTTCTGCAATTTTTTTTATTGGTTTTTTAGTATGCTTAGACAAGATTGAATTAAGCTTATTTTTTAAAAACAAAATTTCTTTTGCATGAATCTCGATGTCAGAAGCCTGACCTTGAAAACCTCCTAAAGGCTGGTGAATCATAACTCTAGAATTTGGTAAACAGAATCTTTTACCATCTGCCCCCGCAGTTAGAAGTAAAGCTCCCATACTAGCTGCTTGGCCAATACATAGAGTGCTTACATCTGGTTTAATAAATTGCATGGTATCGTAAATAGCCATTCCCGCAGTCACCGAGCCTCCTGGTGAATTTATATATAAAGATATATCTTTGTCTGGGTTTTCTGCTTCTAAAAATAATAATTGAGCTACTACTACATTAGCAGTCATATCATCTACCGGACCAACCAGAAAAATAAGCCTCTCTTTAAGAAGTCTTGAATAAATGTCATAAGAGCGCTCGCCCCGACCACTCTGTTCAACAACCATAGGAATATAGCCCAAATTATTTGGTGAAAAATGGCTAATAGATTCAATTTTAGAATTGCTCATTATGATGCCTGCATTAACATTAATTCATCAAAGGAAATTTTCTTAGATTCGATTTTACATTCCTTTAAAAACCATTCAACAATATTATCTTCAGTAGAAAGTGCAGTTGGCTCATCTAATCGTTTTGGATCATCATAAAACCACTTTTCTGCTTTTTCTGTATCATCAAAATTGGCTGAAAATTCAACAACTTTTGATTTAATTTGGTCTTGGCTTGCTTGCAACTTTTTATCTTCAACTAATGTGGCAAGAACAATTCTTAGCTTACATGTTTTGCTTGCTGTTTCCTCAAACATTTCTCGTTCTAACTTTACCTCTTTCATTTCAGCACCCTGCTTCTTAAGGTTATCATAAGTTGATTGCATCATACGATTCACCTCCATTGATACTAATGATTTCGGAATTTCCATATTATGGGCATCAACAAGAAGTTGAAAAACTTGTTTTTTTAGATCTGCCTTAACTCTTTTGTCTACTTCTTGCATTAACGATGTTTTTATCTCTTGCTCCATTACTTTTATGTCCCCATCCTGAACACCTAAACTTTTAGCAAAATTTGAATCTATTTTAGGCAGCTTAGGCTCTTTAACATCTATCAATTTGATTTGATATTTAACATTTTGATTGGCCAGTTGGCTTGGGTTATGATCTTTTGGGTATTTAACTTCAAATTCTTTTGATTCTCCTGCTTTTATTCCAACAAGTTGCTCATCTACGGCTTTAATTCTCTTTGAATCACCTAGAACAAATTCTAACGACTGATTACCTGTTGACTCAATCTGTTCATTGTTGATAAATGACTGGAGCTGAACCGTTATTTGGTCGTCAAGTTTAGATACTCGATCTACTTTTTCAAATATCGCTCTTTGTTTTATTAGAACATCAATTGTTTTTTTAATATCTTTTTCCAATACCTCGACAGTTTTCTTTTCAACCTTTAAAGACTTGAAATTACCTAATTTAAAATCAGGAAATATTTCAAATGTTGCAGTGAATTCGAAGTCATCATTAACTTTACCAAGGGGCTCATGTTTAATATCAGGCATTCCGGCAACGCGGAGGTTATTTGTATTAACTATTTCACCAAATTTCATTTCAATAGCGTTAGCATATATTTCTGATCTAATATCTGCACCGTACTGCTTATCAATAACATTCATTGGCACTTTTCCAGGTCGAAAACCAGAAACGCGCGCTGTTCTCGACATTTCAAGAAGTCTTTGTGATATCTGGCCCTGTAATGGTGAAATAGATACCAAGCCCTTAACTTTTCTTTCAATGCTGCTAACTTTTTCTATTGCTTCTGTCATAGTTTTTTCCTAACTTAAAATATGGTGCGAAAGGAGAGACTCGAACTCTCACGCCTTGCGGCGCTGGTACCTAAAACCAGTGCGTCTACCAATTCCGC
>MDTF01018912.1_pt1 | contig 21371 bp, 19 predicted proteins | sample 811191 | NCBI WGS metagenome assembly MDTF01 (sample SAMN05326649, study PRJNA326480) | marine metagenome | isolation source: seawater | place: Southern Ocean | collected 2011
TATCACAATATGGACACGATCTAGTAACAAAATCCTTGCTATATTTCTTATAAATATATTTAGCATCACTCAGTCTTTGTGTAAATATTTTCTCAGCATCATTGACTGACCTATTTTCTAAAAAACTATGATATTTTGATTTCATTTCAAAACCTTATTATTATTTTAGGTATAAATCGGAAAAATCTTTCAAAATCTCAATATTGTTAGATTGACAAAATTCTACTCCATCTTCCCAGTCTGAAACTCCACTTATATAAACAAAATCCATATCGAAATTTTTAGCGGCAATATAATCACTTTTTGCATCTCCAAAATATAGAGATTTTGTTGGTCTAATATTTAAAAGATGCTCTTCCTTTGTTACAGGACTACCATAAATTTTTTTAAAATAATGATCAAGATTTTTGCTTTTTAAAACCGCCCTTAATTCATTTTGTTCACCGCCTGAAACCACAAAACTTTCAATATTTAAATCACAGAATGACATTAATATACTTCTCACCCCTTTAACTTCAGAAGAACCTAAAAGCCCTTCAAAACTCAGTGCGGCATATCTACTTAGTGCATTATTTAAACTATCTTTGTAATTATTTTGATTTTTCATTTCTTTAAAAAAATATTCAAATTTTTTAAAACGAGAAACACCACCATTTTTTTTATGATAAGTAATAAATTGTTCCACAAGATTCTTGTCTTCATCAATCAGACTTTTTACAAATGCATTTGATTTAATATTATTAGAGTCTAGTATGACTCCATCACAATCAAAAATTACTTGTTCATATTGACTAAAATCACGCATTTAAAATTTTCTCAACTTTTTCTATATCTTCAATAACATCAACTGCAAGAGATCCCTCAGAAACTTCAACCATCTGAACCTCATAACCTAACTCTAGAAATCGTAAAATTTCAATATCCTCTAATTTTTCTAGTGGAGTTTTTTTAGCAATACTTGAAAAATCAATTAGCGATTGCTTGGGAAATGCATAGATGCAGACTTGTTTTTTTGCTTTGGAAAATAATAAATCTTTAGTTACTGGAATACCAGCTCTACTGGAGTATAACAACCTATTATTAAGGCTAGTAACAACTTTTGGTATCGTCGGATTATTAAAATCTGACTTATTAATTGGGCACATTGCATTAATGACTTTAGTTGGGTTTTTTTTGCTAGCTTCGATGACTATATTAATATCCGCCGGGTTAATGATAGGCTCATCTCCCTGAACATTGATATATATGTCAGCTTTGATTTTTTTTGAAGCTTCATAGACCCTATCAGTGCCAGTTTTACAAGAACTTGATGTCATAATTACATTCATGTTTAATTCTTGGCAGTGTGCTGATATTCTTAAATCATCAGTGGCCACAAAAACCTGTTCTTTGTCCAATGACTGACAACATTGATGATAAGTTCTATTTATCATGCTTTTTCCACAAATATCAATAAGTGGCTTGCCTGGAAGTCGGCTTGAATGATATCTTGCCGGAATAATAATTACTATCTTTAAGTTTGGCTCACTGCTCACAGATAAGAGATATATTTATAGGAAGATTTGTTGGCGTTATTGCTAATAAATTAAGATCAGGATTATTTTCTTTAAATTTAACAAAAACTTTATTTAATTCTTTTTGTTTTGAGCTCTGATTTTCATAACCATCCACACCAGTTAAGGATATTTTCTCAGCACCACTTTTACTTAAAAGAGATAATGCATAAATTAAAACATGGGGTTTATCTAAAATACAGCCATTTTCCTGGGCAGAAAGGCTGCCTTTTTCAATTTTTAGTCCATAATCTAATATTTCAACATTTGATAAGAGTCCACTAATATTATTAGGAATTCTGCTCATTGGTAATATTATGGGCTTCGTCAAATCAGCATATAAATCTAACTCAACTGCAATCCTTGTTTCATGACAAGTGATATAGCTATCAACTAAGCTCTCAGGAATAACCTGGTTAATATTTAAACATAAGACAATGGGGTTATTAGTTTCTATATATTGCTTAATCTCATTAATATACTTACTAACACTTGGACCTGATCCAACTATTAGAACTTCTTTACCTTTTGACCAATCTTTTGCAGACCATGAGCCAAATTCGCTTCCTATCGAATCTGATAATGCATCCATCATATTCTCTAAGCTAAATGAAGAAGAGACTTTGTCTTTTAAAAAATTGATAGCAGATAAAATTTGATCTATGTTGTAACGCCCATCTCCTAACATTTCTTGTATATATGTTGGATGGATACCATGAACAGCAGATAAATAATAATAGATGCTTGAACCCCATTTATACTGCTCTTGAAGCGTAGTAAACTCTTTCAATGCAAGGTGAAATATTCTATCAGGTCTATAGCTCCCAAGATTTTTATCAGTAATTTCAACAAGCAAGTTCTCCATTTTAGTATTACCAGCACCGCGACCCATTCCTAATATAGTTGCATCAACAAAACATACGCCAGATTCAATCGCACCTAAAGAATTAGCAAGTGCATGTCCCTTATTATCATGAGCATGAATTCCAATTTCACCATCCCAAACAGGCCTTATTGTTTCAAGAATATTATTAATTGAGTTATTATTTAAATTTCCAAAAGAATCAGCAAAATAAAAAACTTCAATACATTTCCATGAATTTATTTGATGGACTGCATCTCGCAATATAGATGTTTTAAGAGAGTCAATTTGCATTAAGTTTAGAAAAACTCGATACCCTAATTTACTTAATATATTAGCAATTGATTGACACTCATTAATATGATTAATATTTGTTGCAATACGAACAATATCCACCATTGAGTCTGACTTATTGCTAAAAACGGAATTTAAAGCAGCATCAATACCTAAACTAGACTCTACAAAATCCTTTGCATTAATCATCACGGCAACATCAATATTACCAAGCAATGATAACTTATTTAAATACTCATCTGAACTGAAAGCAAAGTAACCTAAATCACGACTTGTGGGTAACAAGCGAAAACCAATTTCAACTATGTCAACCTTAGATTCTATTATTGCTGCAATGTATTTATCGACTAAGGAATCATTAAATTTCCAGTCATTGTAATAACCACCGTCCCTAAAAGTACAATCAAGAACTTTAATCATATCAAGCCCTCACCCTTAACATTATATTTATAGTTTTAATTATTAGTAACATCATAATTTAGGTAAGTAGAAATTTTGTTCATAATAATACAGGCCAAATAAAACTTTATAGAATTAATTTTAAATGTAATCTTACAAGGTAAGTACTTACATCTATCACAATTATTACTTCAAATCTAATTGAAGTACTCGTTTTAGTTCATCTATGACTTTATCTTGTTGCTCTGAAGTCATCATATGAAATAAAGGAATACTTATTGCATTATGATAATAAGTTTCTGAGTTAGGAAAATTTCCATCCTTAAATCCAAATTGAAGGAAATACGATTGAGTATGAATAGGTATATAGTGAACATTTACACCAATCCCATTATCTATAAGAGCTTTGAAAATTTGATTACGATCTTTACTAACTTTATTTAAATTAATTTGAATAGGATATAAGTGCAACGAAGAATAACAATCTTTATCTTGGTAAGGCTTTATTATTGGCAGGGTACTTAATAAGGAATCATATCTTTTTTTAAGGATATGGCGCTTAGCAACAAATTCATCAAGCCTTTGCATTTGACTAACACCTAATGCAGCTTGAAGTTCATTCATACGGTAATTAAATCCCAAATCAACTTGTTGATAATACCAATCTCCATCTGGGCTTCTAGACATTAAATTTTTATCACGCGTAATTCCATGGCTTCGAAAAAGTCTCATTTTTTCAGCAACTTCTTTCGAGTTAGTAGTAGCTAAACCACCTTCTGCAGTTGTAATAATCTTAACTGGATGAAAACTAAAAATAGTAATATCAGAATATTGGCAACCTCCAACTGGTTTTTCTAAGTACTTACTACCAATAGCATGCGAAGCATCTTCAATAATTTTGAATCCATACTCTTGGCTAAGATAATGAATTTTTTTCATATTACAAGATTGTCCAGCAAAATGGACTGGTATAACAACCTTTGGCAGTTTTCCTTCCTGTTTAGCCTTAATTAATTTTTTTTCTAATTCAGCAGCAGATAAGTTATATGTTTGCGGATCAATATCTACAAAATCAATTTTTGCATCGCAATATAAACCACAATTTGCTGATGCAACGAACGAATTAGGGCTCGTCCAGAGCCAGTCACCTTTTCCAAGACCTAAAGATAAACAACCAATATGCAGGGCTGATGTTGCGCTATTTACAGCAACACCATACTCTACGCCACAATATTCAGAGACTATTTTTTCAAATAAGGGAACTTGCGGACCTTGGGTGAGAGTTTCAGACTGCAAAACATCTATAATTGATTTGATATCAGCTTGATTGATGTCCTGCTTACCATAAGGAATCACAGCTTAAGAAAAATCCATATCATTAACCATTTTCAATAAATCCTCGTTTGTTAGCCATTCAGTATTCGTACCAGAATTATATTCATGGCCCTGCTCAACACTCTTACCAATTTCTCCAAGTGAGTTTTTCATAAAGTCAACTTCATGATTAAATTGAATTGAAGGCCGTATTACATAATGATCATCAAATTCTAATGTTAAGTGACTGTCATCAAAAGGACACATTATTTCATGTAACTTCTCACCTGGTCTAATGCCGACAATCTTGTAATTAAGGTCTGGAGCAATTGATTTTGCAAGCTCCATTACTTTCATAGATGGAATCTTAGGAATAAAGATTTCGCCGCCCTGCATTCTCTCAAAACCTTTTAATACAAAATTAACACCAGCTCTAAGGGTAATCATAAACCTCGTCATATCAGCATGTGTTATTGGTAACTCAGTCGCACCCTCTGAAATTAATTTTTGAAAAAATGGCACCACTGATCCTCGAGATCCAATAACATTACCATAACGGACCACTGAAAACCGAACCTCTTTGCTGCCAACCATATTATTAGCCGATACAAATAATTTATCCGAAGCTAGTTTGGTTGCACCATATAAATTGATTGGATTTGCAGCTTTATCAGTCGAAAGCGCAATAACACTCTTTACATTATTTTTAATTGATGCCTTAATAACATTCTCAGCACCATAAATATTTGTCTTAATACACTCCATGGGATTGTATTCAGAAGCTGGTACTTGTTTCATCGCTGCTGCGTGAATAACATAGTCAACACCCTCCATCGCTTCTTCAACACGAGTAAGGTCCCTAACATCACCGATAAAATAACGCATACAGGAGTGATTGAATATTTGTTGCATTTCGAACTGCTTCAATTCATCTCTCGAAAAAATAATTATTTTTTTAGGGTTGTATTTTTCAAGAATAATTTGAACATACTTTTTCCCAAAAGAACCTGTGCCTCCAGTAATTAAAATGGTAGAGTTATTGAACATATTTTTTCAAGCCTTTAATTAAAATTTGAGTGATACTTTTATCAGGTGGGCTACTTACTTTAATAATTTTCTCAATAAGATTATTATACCGAGTAATTGGTTCCGGGCAATCTCGAGAAAACCTTCATTATCATATGAATTATTAATATTTATACTTTCGGTTTTAAGAATTTAAGTCAAAACATTTATTAAACGTTTTTTTTATTTTCTATTTGAACTTTTAGAAGGTGTATTCCTTTCATATAATTCACTTAAACCAATAAATAGAATATTAACCTTCCATATAATCAATGACGCAATCCCACAAAAGCTTATCTTGTGAATCAGACTGTTTAATAAATTTTTCAGTATGAGCTTTATATTTATTTTCGTTTATTACTAATTGAGATTTCCAATCATAATTTTTTGGAATATTATCAAGGTTTATAATATTTTTTTCAAGTGAATCAGAAAATCCTTCTGTATATTGGTTAAATCTACTGCTCTTCATCTCATTAGTTGTCACTAGAATAATAGGTTTACGCATTATAATTGCCCAGTTTAGTGAAGTTGATCCATGGGAAATAATCACACTTGCTTGCCTTATTAGATCAAAAGTTTGATTTTCCAAAATAGGATTTGTATATTTAATTATTTTATTCTCATAATCTGAGCGAGGATGTGCAGCAATCTTGATATCGTAATTCAATGAGTTACCAATTTGCAAAAGACCTTGATCTATTACTGGATAGTAGTTCTCAGCTTTAACATAGGGGTCAACCCCCATATAAATAAAATCTGAGTGGTACGCTTCATTCGAATCTAGGAAAACAAGCATCTTATTATCAAATTCAATTTTTTTGTTGTTAGTCAGGAAAAAATCATAATCCCAACTATGGGCTTTAATAACAGTTGTTTTTGCTCTATTATAATCTTGATTGAATGCTGTTCCAGAAACAACCAAGTAATCGTGGAAAGAGGACTTCTGTCGATACCGCCTAATCTTATTAATTAATGCTGTAAAAATATAGTCAGGATCACTTAAAAGAATTTTAATCTTATCTAATAATATTGCTTGGTAAGAAATTTTTGTAGGCAACATACCTAGTTCCAATCTTATTATTACACCCTTCTTATGGGCTAAATGTCTAACTTTTCTTTCTGTTCTACTGTAATCTATTTGATCAATAAAAACAGACCCATCTTCAAGTAAATTAATTAAATCAAAAGCAGATTGCTCATTTTCAATAATCTTTAAGCTATCATAGTCAACAGATAATTTTTCACCTTGAACTTGATTCCAAAACTCATTCTTTACAAGCTTAGTGAAATCAAAAACTTTAACATCCCATCCATGATTTAGCCAGAGATTTATTCCAAAACGAGAATAGTCATGATTTGTCAGTGGAGAAGTAATGAGATAAATGACCTGTTTTTTAATCTTCGCCACTCATCCCCTAAAAATTAGCACAGGATAATCTTAACAATTTACTCATAATTACATAGAAAGTCATTATCTGCGTTTAATTATGAAGCATTAATCTTCATCTATATCCATAGTAAGTGTTGCATTTTTACTATTAGAAAATTTATAAGGGGTTGTAGTATCTGAAGATTCAATATTTTTATCCCATGCCTTTATTTGCTTAACAATATCAAGGTCAACAATTTCACCCCATTTATTTAATAGAGATTGCGTTATAGGCCCAGGCCTGCCATCACCAATTTTTAATCCATTTAATGTAACCGCAGGAATCAAACAAAAAGGAGTAGATGTCATAAATGCCTCATCTGCTTCATATACATCAAATGGCTCTAGATTTTTTTCAATTACTTTGATGTTTAGTTCAGGTGCTAAATCATCAATAACTGTTTGCATTGAAATACCTCTTAAAATATTTCTGCCTTCTGGGGTATAAAGTACATTGTCCTTTACCATAAAAAAATTACTTCCTGTTCCTTCAGTAACAAACCCATCAGGATCAATCATCAATGCCCAGTTATTCTCCCCTTTAAACATTGATACTTCAATGTTTGCCATTAGGTAGAAAAGTCTACTTCTATTTTTTATTTTTGGCTCCATTAAATGTGAAGGAATTGCTCTTTGGCTAGGTATTTTAAGATTTATTCCTGTTTCATAGAGTTTTGAACACCCTTGAATTGTCCAACGCAAAGGGAAATCAGCAATAATTACATTAGCACCAGGCTCAACTCCATCTATGCCATGGTATAAGGATAAAAGCCCCCTAGTAACATCAATTAATACTCTATGCTCATCATCGTCATTAAAAGAAGGCTTGTTTCTCTCAATTGTTTCATATACAGCAGCTTCCATTTCATCAATTGTTAATTTCAGTGGGATTCTTAAAATTTTTAAACCTGTATATAGTCGCTCTAAATGCTCTCTTAGCTTCCACTGCTGACCATTAAATGATCGAGTCATTTCAAAAACCATATCACCAAACATCAGTGCAGAATCATATATAGATACTTTTGCTTCAGATTCTGGAACATACTCACCATTAAAGTAAACAACTCTTTGCTGTTTTTTAGCCATATTAATTCTCCTTAGATTGTTGTGAATCAAACCAATTAATTACATCAGAAAAAGTAAATTTTGGTGATTTTTTAATTAAACTTTTATACATTTTATTTATCATTTGATAATCATCTTCAGTATCTACATCTAATTTAATACTTTCATAGTGAGCATATTTTTTAGGACAAGGTATTGTTCCTACTGAAAATTTAGAATTACTTGGCTGCTTATCATTAATATAATCATAATAATTTAAAGCAATATGTTCTCTCTTTTTCAAATCACCTTCTTCTTTCCAAATTTCCTCTAATGAGGCAAATGTAAATGCCTCAACACCAATTCCATCTGGGTAACCATTACTCATAAAATTGCATATATTTGATGAAAAATCTTTTGTATTAGACAGGTGAAATTTTATTAATCTATCATATTCAGAAGGTTCTGGACAAACATTATCTGCTGGCAAACGCAAAATCACATCAGCTTGGTACAGTTTGGCTGCTTTATAATATCGATCGACTAAATCATTACTTGAACCTCTAAAACAAGATACGGAATAATCATTTGCCAGTTCAGCAAGAGCATCATCCTCCAAAAGATCTGTTGTAGCTAATATAATTTCATCAATTTTTTTAACCCGCTTCACTCTCTCTAAAATTCTACCAACTAATGGAACACCTGCCAGTTCCATCATAGATTTCCCTGGAAGTCTTATAGATCCCATTCTTGCTTGAATAATTAATACTACTTTTTGCGACATTTAACAACCTTGAAACTATTATGGGAATTCATTTAGGCAAAAAGTGGGTTTGTCCACCATCAACCTCTAATAAACCCCCAGTAATAAATTTTGCCTGTTCTGATAGCAAGAAAAGCGCTGCTGAAGAAATATCAGCAGGTGATGTAAAATCATTCATTGGACTCAATCGACCTTGCGTGATTCCAAGTCTAGACATTTCCATATTTTGTATTCCTAATCATTTTATATCCCTTAAGTAAATCCTGAATTCCAAGGTCTAAAGAGTATGACGGCTTAAATCCTGTATTTTCAATTTTCTCATTAGATACAATATAGTTCCTCTGATCTGGGTCTTTACCAACAGCTGCTTCCATAATCATAAATTCTGGAATATATTTTTGTATTACTTCACAAAGTTCTCTTTTAGATAGGTTTGCATCAGATAACCCTACATTATATATTTCTCCTTTCATACTTTCATGATTATCTAAAGCATGGATAAATACTTTAGTAACATCACGAACATGAATATAATTTCTTTTGAAATGGCTTTCAAATAATACTACAAAACGATCCTTAAAAGCTCTATAGGTAAAATCATTCACTAAAAGATCTACTCGCATTCTTGGTGACATTCCAAAAACAGTCGCTAAACGAAAGCTTATTGAATTAGGCATATTTAATAACCTTTTCTCAATTTCTACTTTTTCTATAGCATATTGTGATAATGGGCGTAATTCTGACTCTTCTGTGCAAAAATTGTCCTTATCACCCGTTCCATAAGCGCTATTTGTAGTTGGCATCAAAATAACCTGATCTTTACTAGAGAGATCAAACATCATCTCTATAGCATCATGGTTTATCGTCGTTGCGCCCACCTTATCTTCATTGCAAAGTGGTGCACCAACAAGAGCTGCCAGTGGAATAATTACATCAGCATCTTTCAATAATGGCTTTATTATCTGCTTGTCTCGGACATCACCTCTAACAACCTCAAAGTTTTGATTTGCGCAGACATGTGCTAAGCTATTTTGCTTAAACATAAAATTGTCTAGAACTGTTACTTTATATCCTTTTCTTAATAGCTCTGGAACCATTATTGAACCTAGGTATCCAGCACCGCCTGTTACAAGTATATTTTTCATTTTTATCCTAAAATAATTGGTTGATTCTTGTGAAATTTAGTAGGTGATTTCAGTCCTAACAAATCATCCCATTGAGTTGGCTCTAATCCTTCTCCACCAGTTCTTTTTGTAGTTAAATTTTCATTACTAAATAATTCATCTTTTTTTATATCTTTTCTTGCAATAATAAATTTTCTAAGCTTACTACGATTAGCAATTTCACACTCCATTAATTGTTTTTTTCCATCACCTAACATTGATTCAGTTAGACGAATTGATATAATTAGCTCTTTCAACTCTTTTGGCTCGAGGGAAGCACGATGGTCTGGCCCAGGCAAATCTCTGCTGATGGTAAAGTGCTTTTCATAAACGCATGCTCCTAAAGCAACAGCAGTAATTGCTGCGTTATAACCGGGAGCATGATCTGAATATCCAACCGGTACATTACACTCATTAGATAATTGTATCATTGCTGTAATATTTAACTGATCCATAGGGGCTGGGTAGCTTCCTGTACATTGAAGGACTACTAGTTCATCCAAACCTTCAGATTTAATCAATGACACACTATTTTTTATCTCATCTAAATTAGACATTGCTGTTGAGAGAATCATTGGCCTCCCTTTTTTAGCCATATATCGAAGTAAAGGAAGGTTGTTTGCATCTGTTGAAGCCACTTTAAATAATGGAACCTTTAATTCATCCAATAAATCAATACTTTTCCAGTCATATGGTGTTGAAAGAAATATTATCCCTTTATTTTTACAATACTCAATTAACTCAATATGTTGCTCTCTATTTAACTCTTGACTTTTTAGCAGCTCAAACCATGATTGCTCTTTATCTCCACCTGTAGTTTGAATATGATATTGTGCTTTTGGTGCATTTTGTAAGATGATTTCTTCAGCAATAAACGTTTGAAATTTTACAGCGTCAGCTCCTGCTTCAAATGCAACATCAATTAATTGTCTTGCCAAAGACATATCACCATTGTGATTAACTCCTGCCTCAGCAATAATAAAGCATGGGTAATTGTGTCCTATTATTTTTTTATTAATTGTAATTGATTGCATACTTTTCACTTAACTTTGGCTTTCTATTTTATTTCTAACTAAATCTATACTATGCTGAACTTCAGCCTGTGAAGCATTCCTAAATTCTAATATGTAAGGAACATCTGGCAAACAAGATAAGTAGTCAAATATAAATGTATCATCAACAAGTGGTTTGTGCTCATCAATCAATCCTTTATTATGACTGAGCTCTACTAAAACGATTTTATTATAGTAGCGATTGATAAAATCTTTCATATTATACTTGTGTTCCTTTGAAGCAAATCTAGTATGAGCTAAGTTTAAATTCAAATAAATATCACGTGGAAATCTTTCAAATAACTTGTCATATTCACCCATTGTTTCCATTAATAAAACACCAGGCGCAGTTAATGACCCCTCTGTCTCAATAGCTAGTTTAATTTTAAATTTTTTTGCAGTATCAATAATAATATTAAGAGAATCTAACATTAAACTAAGGGCGAGACTTTTTTTAATTCTGCGAGAACCAAAGTTAAAATCATAAGTATCTTTATCTTCTCTTCGAATATCTGGCATTGACATAAAACCAGGATGAATTGTATAAACTTCTGCACCAATATTTGAAGCAAACTCTATGCATCGTTTTGCATGTGTTATTGAATTACTTCGTATTTTTTCAATATCTGAGGCAATATTCATAACAAAACTTGGATCCTTTGTTGGTGGGAAGAAGTTATGAGTAACAATTCTTTTTTTCCATGTTTTTCTTATAGTATCTTCTAGGTCTGAATGGTAAATATGTGTAGAGCCTAGCTCTATTCCATCGATGTTAAATTCATCTAATAATGGAAGAACATCATTTATATCTGAAGATGAAGTTCCATAGAATGTTGTTGATAGAAAAAGTTGCATCGCTATTTTTTTATTTTTTTTGCTGGAACACCTATATAAGTTCCAGGCAAGATAATGTCAGATACTACAGAAGCTCCTGCACCTATCAAAACATCTTTACATATATTAATTTTCTCAATTACTGATGATCCTATTCCAATATATACTTTTCTTCCAATTTTACAACACCCGCCAATTGAAACTCCAGGTCCAATATTTGAGTATTCACCAACTATCGTCTCATGTCCAATTGAAGAGTTTGAATTAACCAATACATTTTTTTTTATAATAACTCCACTATGAATAGTTACGTTGGGATATATTATAGAACCCTCTTCTATTATAACGTCTGACGATATATATGATTCTGGATGGATAAATGTGTATTGCTTTATTTTATTATTTCTAATTTTAAGATCTAATTTAGATCTTATGTTAGGATCTCCAACTGCAATTAAAACACTATTTTTCTCAGAAATCTTATCCATAGACTCATCATTGCCGAGCCATAATGCTGGTAGTTTTCGGCAGGGCTCTGGCCCGATAAAACCTTGTATATTTATACCTACTTTAGATAGAAGTGCCGAAAGCTCTAATGCAAAACCACCTGTTCCTATAATAACTATACTATCCATGATGAGAGCCCCTGCTGATCGATTCTTACTGCCTCTGGTTGTAAACCATACTTCTCTAATTTTTCCATAACTGAATACCTTGAAAATGGTGGCACATAAAATAAGAAATAGCCTCCACCACCAGTACCGAGCAATCTACCAGCTAATGCCCCTGCAGATAGAGCTATAGCATGTATTTCATCTAACACTGGATTTGTTACCAAAGGGTTTAGACTTTTTTTAATTGACCAGGTCTCCTCTAATAGCAATGCAAACTCATCAAATTTTGCACGAAGTAGATTTTGTCGCATCTCAGTTGTTAAATTTTTTAATCGTTCCGCATATTGCTCTTTATTGATATCTCCTGTTTTTTTCTTGCTACTATCTTCTTGGATCACTTGACCAAGATGGCTTTGCTTTGTATGGCATATGATTAATCTTTCTTCAATCTCATTAATAATATTATTCTCAAGTCTTATTGGCATTACTGTATTATGCTTTCTATCAAACTCTAGAAAATTAAAACCTCCAAATACAGTGCTATATTGATCTTGCCATCCCCCAGAAACATCAAGTTCAATCCGCTCTGCTTCGAATGCATATTCAGCAATCGCATAACGATTTAACCGATTCTCTCTAAATTCATTTAAACAACCAATTACTGAAGCTAAAAGACTTGCTGAACCACCGAGACCAGATGAGGGTGGAAAATCACATCCTAATTCAATATCAAATCCAAAGCTCGGATTCAACAATTTAATACCAGCTTTAATAAGATCTAATTTTCCATCATAATGAATATCTTGAATATTATCAATACTGACATTTTCACGAAAGTCATGAGAGTAGATTGTAATTTTTTGATCTGTTCTTTTTCTTAATACTGCATGGCTGTATTTTGCAATTGTGCAAGACAATCCTGCGCCTCCATGATCCATAAAATATTCAGTAAAGTCTGTTCCACCACCAGCTAAACTAACTCTTGCTGGAGTACGCGCACGACTAATAGTATTTACATTTTCAGATCTATACCCACTGCCTGCAATATCAACTAAGCGCCCTTTAGAATTTAACACTGGTATTTTTCGTATCCTACTATCTAGAAGCTTCAAAACATCTTCTCTTTGGCACCCTTCATTTACGTATACAAAATCTTTTGACATACAAGAAGTTATTGGTGTATGAATATCTTCGTTTATTAATATTTGTTTCCGTATATCTCCATCACTAACTACTCCGACAATATGGTCGTAATTATTAACTACCAAGGCTATTCCAAGCCCTGTCTCTTTGATTGATAACATGGCAGAGCGAAGATCACTACTTTCACTAATGAGAATCTTCTTAAGTAATTTTTTAGTTAGCATATTCTATTGTGAGCAAATTTCTATATATGAATCTGGAGTTCCAATATCAAGGAAGCCTTTATCTGAAGAAACAATATATGCAATCAATTTCTTTTTTTTGATTAAATTCGGGAAGAAATCATATTCTAAGGAGAATGGCTCTATTTTTTCATCAATGAAAAGATTGCTATTCATTATGTAGGCGCCACTACTGACGATACCAGATTTATGCTCTCCTGTCGCTTGATGAAAAGAATTAACAAATGAGTCTTTAATTGTAATAGTTCCAAATCTTGAAACATCAGGCATCTTAGATCCAATTAAGACTACTTTATCCATATTACTATCAAAAAGATTTTGTGCTGGCTCTATGTCAAATTTAAACAATGTATCACCATTAATCACCAATACATTACCTATTTTTGTTTTCTGTCGCATAACATTAACCAATGCCCCACCAGTACCTAATGGCTCTTGTTCATATACTGCACTAAGATTTATCTTTTTATTATCCCATTGCTGTATAAAAACTTGCAACTGATCAGCCATATGGTGGACAGCGAGTGTTACATTCCTTATACCTTGCTTCATCAACCATTCTAGCTGGTACTCTAAAAAAGGGCGCCCTGAGACCTTAGCTAAAGCTTTAGGTCTATCCGCAACAACAGATTTTAAGCGCGTTCCAAACCCCCCAGCAAGAATAATTGCTTCTGTTAGACTTTTATTCTCAATACTACCCATTTTTCTCTACCCAGTTTCTGACAAGATCAACTATTTTAATCTGCTCATCTTCTTTTAAATCTAAAGAAGATGGCAAGTGAAGTGAGCGTAATGATATTGATTTTGATACTGGAAAATTATTTGAATTATTGCTACTTTTATAAGGATCAGCCATATGAACCGGATATATCATCTGACGGCAATCAACTTTATTTTTCTGCATATAATCTAATAGAGGATCTCGCAGCTCTTCTGACTGAAGAGTTATTGTTGACATCCAGTGAACTGTTTCACACCATTTCTCTTTTGGCCTCCACGATATTTTTTTCGTGCCAGAAAAAAGATTCTTATAGATTCTTTCTTGTTCATTCCTTTTTAATAATATTTGATCTAAATGCTGCAACTGACCAACTCCAACCGCTGCTTGCATATTTGTCATTCTATAGTTAAATCCTGGAACCACATGGACATATCGCACCTCTCTAGACATTCCATGATCACGATAAATTCTCATCTGCTTATCTAGTTTTGGGCTATTTGTAATAATCATTCCACCTTCGCCTGTTGTTATAATTTTATTAGCAAAAAAACTATAACAAGCGGCATCCCCAAATGTTCCAACCATTTTATCTTTATATGTCGCACCAGGAGATTCTGCAGCATCTTCAATCACATACAAACTATGCTTTCTGGCAATGTTAATTATTGGATCCATATCAGCAGAATGTCCAAAAGCATGCACCACTATAATCGCCTTTGTCTTACTTGTAATTTTCTCTTCTAATTTCGTTGGATCAATTCCCCAATTAGTGGCATCAACATCAACTAAAACTGGTTTTGCGCCAGTCCAATGAATCATGTTTGCTGGAGCAATAAAAGTCAAATCAGGGCAGATTACCTCATCATTTTTACCCACACCTAATGCAACGAGTGTTAGATGAAGCGCAGTTGAACAATTAGAAGTAGCGACACCATATTTCATTCTATTCCAATTAGAGAAATTATTTTCAAATTTCCCTATAAAGCTACCCTGTGAGGATATCCAGCCACTATTAATACATTCTATTAAATTCTCTTTCTCTTCTTTATTAAAAGATGGTGAATATATTGGAATCATGCGCTTACTTTTAAAAAAATCTCTAGGAAACTATTTGCCAAGTTTTTTAGGGGTAAAGTCATAATAAGGGAGTGAATGCCTAGTCAATAAATAATACATATTTAATTTTTCTATCGACCCTGTCTGAGGGGCTCCATAGAAACTAAATCAGTATGTATTGGTTCGAAATCATTTTTTACAATTTTTCTAAGAGATTTTGTCTCAAGTTTTTCAGCAGACTTAGATGGAAGAAAAATCTTATTAAAACGCCAAAGAAGATATTCTTTAAGCAATCCCAGAGCATAAGAAATACCTTTCTTATAAAGTCCGAAAAATAAAACAAACATTGGATTGAAAAACCTAAAATAATATAAAAACATCGGATATACAACTAACAATGTTCTCCATTGTTTTTGAAAAACCATATTCCAAAAGCTTGGCAACTGGCCCTCGTTTAAAGTCAGTTTCGCCCTAGATGCATTAGTTGAATCTGTAGTCCCACTTAAATCAATTTTTTCTTTAGGAAAATTAAAATACCCTGTTTCATCTTCTTCAGTAAGATGAGTATCTTTATCTTTTAATATTTCAAAGTAATCAGATTCTAATAACCGCAAAATATAATTCTTTTTTCCAAATTTTTTAATATATGCTCTTGCAGCAAGTATTGTTAAATATGGACGCCATGATTGAGCAATAATTAATGGCACGTCTGTAAAATTTAAAGTATTAAATTCATCAGCCGCATCTTTATCTGAAACCATCAGCAAGTACTTCTCTTCTTCAAGAGTTCCAGTTCCTATAAGCCCTTTCTTTCTAGCATACTCATATAGTGGAGTTCCAGGTAAAGCCTGAGCATAATTAATACTCAGGTCTAGAGGATTATTATCTTTTGAGAGCTGTGCTGTAAATTCCAAAAATTTTCCAGTTTCGCGTATTGTAGAGTTATCTTCACCAGGCATTCCTAAAACAAGCTGAACAGTTGTATGCAAACCAGCTTCAACTATCCATTGCATTGCGTTAAAATTGTCTTCTAATTTAACCTTTTTTTCCATAATCTCTAGCATTTTACTACTACCTGTTTCCATACCAAAATATACAGTTACACACCCGGCATCCTTCATCATTACTAAATGCTCTGGATCAACTCTATTAACTCTCATTCCTCCAACGCGCCACAAAATATCAAATTTTTTAATCATTTCACAAAACTCACTAAGCCATTTATGTGAACTCCCAAAATTCTCATCTCCAAAGGAGATATATCCTACATCATATTTATCTATCATTTCTTGAATCCTTGTTTTGAGAACAGGGATTGGTATGTATCGAATTCCTTTATCCCACCTATGACAAAATGTACATCTAGCAACACAGCCTTTTGAAGCAACGAGTGTTCCAATAGTTTTATTCTGTCGAGAGGGTTCTTTAGATTTTTCACTATATTTAAAAGAGGATTGAACTAAAGTCGATTTAGTAGCAGGTACGAAAAAATTCTCAATTTCTGAATATTCTTCTAATATTTTCCATTCAATATCGTAAACCTGTTCCTTACTCAGTGGTTTTGCGTAGCCTGTATTAATTAGATTCTGAAATTCATCTAAGAAAAGTAAACTTGGTACGTGTGCATATGATTTTTTAGTATCTTCAGTAATATAAGTGTCCATAAATTCCACAATTACATTTTCACCTTCGCTTAAAACAACGAAATCTATTCCCGTATATTTTAATAAAATTTCACCACTTGCTCCAAGATTGCCTCCTAATATAATTGTCGTATTTGGCAAGTGTTTTTTTATATCTAATGAAATTCTTTTAGTATATTCATAAGCTGTAGATACTACGGCGCTAATACCGACAATATTAGGCTTTAAATCAATTAAATAATTCAAAGCTTCATCATATGAGGGCCTTAATCCATCAATATCGTAAAACTTAGTTCCTGAATAACCAGCTTTGTGTAATGAATTAATTACGCTCAATGACCCAATTGGTGGATACTCTGTTGGGACAGGTCGAATTGGAGTTGTAATTATTACAATATTTAGTTCATTTTTTTGCATGTTCTTCCTAAGGATTAATTATACTTAATTATTGAGATTATCTTTGATTCAGACCCATATTCTCATAAATTAATTTTAGATTATCTTGAATTCTTTCCTTTACTTTACCATCAGTTAGATTTGAGAAAATATCATTAGTTATTTTATCTTTTTTTTCTTGTGAGACAACATGATTATCATTAATAAAACTGGCAAACATTTCTTTTAATTCTTCAAGAGAGTGGCAATAGTAATCTTGCAATGGTTCGGGCAACCATCTTGATATACTATGAGTGAAGTTGACTCCATAGTCTACCACAATGACATTCATGCCTGCTGAAGAACACTCTTCAGCCAGTGAAGTTGGGTTTGCAATAATTAAATCTGCGCTAGCACATAAATGATATGATCTAAATTTCACATTGTATTCATCATCAACGCTAACATTTTCTAAACTCAATAAACGTTCAACAACTTTTTGATGATATTCATTCTCAAGCCAATCACTATTTTTTCCGCGAAAAATAAACTCCACATTGGGATGGCTTTCTGCTAGATCAAGAATTTCTTTTCTAAATCTAATGTCATTAACCCAATTAACTACAGGATTAAATTTGAGTTGACATTCATCATACTCAACATGATAGTCCAACACAATAACCCTTAAGTGCTCAACTCGATCTACTTTATCAAAAAAATTATCTGTACGAACAAGTCCAACAGGTATTGTTTCGCCAATTGAGTGCATATTATTGTACATTAAGGTAGAAGATGTAAAATCTGATATAGTTAATTGCACATCCAAAATATATGCATAGCTATTAAGAAATGAAGATATAAACCTCTCCTGAACTGCCACAGTTTTTATTTTATAGTGCTCTAGAGAAAGAGCTAGTCCTGTCGGTAACAACATATCATAGCCAATAAGCGCGATGGATGAGTCCTTATAACGCTTCATTGAACTCTTAAACGGCAAAAAAACAACATACATTATTATTAAAGGAAATAATAAAGTTATTTGATTAGAAAAACGCCAACCCTTAATCTTTATAACTTTAGATAACAACTGAAAAGAAAATTTAACTATTTTAAATAAATCTAATGGGCTATACCTGCCAAGGAGTAATGGCTGATATTCAAAATCATCCACACCAAGATACTCCTTAATATGTGGAGTTTCTTGATTAATGTGATCGATTCCTGACCTTGATTCGTAAGTTAAGTGTAATAAATTAGATGGATGAAATGGTGAATTTATGTCCTTAGAATAAAAATAATCTCTAGGTGGGGTGCTTTGATTTTGAGGGATAAAGTTATGATAAGGAAAGAATAGTACTTTATGATTATCTTGTACTATGTAATTATTATCTAAAGTTGAATGCTGATTTAACTTATTTTTGATAATGCCCTTAAGATACCTCTTGGAAAAAGAAAAAACACTTTTCATTGAACTGAATAATAAAGATAAGATAAATCTTGAATAGCAAAAAATATTAAAAATCCTAAAATTTGATCTCTTCCAAAAAAATTTCTCTCCTGGCTTCATTGAAGTGAAATTAACAATAGTTGCATCTCTATACTGGGACTGTTCTAGCCAATAAACAATTTTAGGCTGAAGGGAGTGTGGATTGAAATAATGATGCAAATAGATTTTGCACTTATGAATCATATTATCGTTATTGGGGAAATACTTAGTCATAAAACTTGCTAAGTAGTCATCCTCAAATAATTGATTGATATGATTCTTTATTAAGCCCCTATAATCTCCATTCAACACATCTGGTTCAATTTGATTTATAGTAAAATCCATATAAATAATATCCTTATCAATTAAATACAATTTATGTATTTTTTTGATAAAAAAAGATTTCTCACATGTTGTTACTAGAACTCTCCATTTTGATTTTTTTGTTGCCAACAAAAAAAATAAAGATATTAGAGATAACTTTTTAAATACGAAAATTATTTGCATTTTAAATTTATAGTATTTTTAGAAGGTCAGTCTTGGCCAATTAAATCCCAAGTAACTGGCTGGCCCTTATATGCAGAACTCTTAATCTTTTTACCAATAAAATTTTCATAATATTTAGGAGCTAAACCCATGCCTGGTCTTACAATTCTTAAATTAACTTCAGTAAAAACTTCCCCAGCCTTTATATCTTCTGCAATATAAAGTGAGCGCCTGAAGACTTTTGATTTTTCTTCACTTTCTGTACCTCCGTAGACAATAGAGCCTAAAGACTGCCATGCTACTTCAGTCTCTAAAACTAACGACTTTAACTCATCAGGCTCTAGTGAAAACGCACTATCTACTCCCCCATCAGCTCTTGATAAGGTAAAGTGTTTTTCTATTACTGACGCCCCATGAGCTACTGCAGCTAGTGCAACACCAATACCAGTTGTATGATCAGAAAGACCAACCTCACAACCAAATAGATTTCTCATATGAGGAATAGTCATTATATTGCTATTTTCCGCTGAAGAGGGATAGGCGCTTGTACACTTCAATAGGATAATATCTTTGCAGCCCGCCTCTCTTGCTGTAGATACCGCCTCATGTAATTCTTCTATTGAAGCCATTCCAGTAGAGATAATCAAGGGCTTTCCAGTAGATGCTACTTTATGTATTAGTTGCAAGTAATTGTTCTCAAAAGATGCAATTTTATAAGCTGGTACATTTAAATCCTCTAAAAAATCGACAGCTTCAGTATCAAATGGAGAGCTAAAACAAATCATTCCCAATTCATTTGCTCTTTTCATGATTGGCCTGTGCCACTCCCATGGAGTAAATGCCTCTTTATATAGTTCATAGAGACTTTTTCCCTTCCAAAGACTTTCATTGCCTATAAAAAACTCACCATTTTTTAAATCTAGTGTCATTGAATCTGCGGTATAAGTTTGTAACTTCAAAGCATGGGCGCCAGATTTTGCTGCAGCCTCAACAATTTTTAGTGCCCTATCAAGAGATTGATTATGATTCCCAGACATCTCTGCAATCACAAATGGCTTGTTTCCATTGCCAATTAAAAAATCTTTTATTTTTATTTCCATAAATTTCTATCTCTTCGAGTAGTTATTGAATCCTAATTTTTAACTAATAGACTTAAATTCAGATATTAATTCAAATTTTTTAAGTTTATTAATAATTGGAACTAACTCCCAAAATGGTTTATCAATTAACTCAGCTATTTCAAGCAAGTTAATAGTGCCATCACAATAAGTGAGTAAGTTCATCATAGTTTCTACTTTCTTACGAGTATTCTTAGTGCTGAGTGTTGGATACAAGCCACGCTTTCCTAGTTGTGGCTCACAAAGCACTGTTGCTTTATAAAATTTGTTTTCTTCTATTACTGATATAGCACTTTTTATAGCATTGAAGCCTCCCTCTAGACCTTTAGCTGTAACCAGATTTAAATTATCTAAAGAACAGTGATACTCAGGATATTCGCCATATTTACTGCGCATAATTGTTGCAATTGGAAGGTCTATACCCGGAGCACAGTATTGCCTCTCATCACTCCCTCTGTCAGTCCATTTATAGCGTAAAAAATTAGAATCTATGTGCTTTAGTACATGCAGAGAAACTTTATCAGAAAGTGTGCCTCCATCACGAGATGGTAGATATGAATAGCACCTTTCATCCCCAATACAGGTAATGTTGAACCCTGCTATTACATTTTTCTTAAGATGCTCAAAATGCTTACTAAGATACAAAATTGATCCAATTGTCTCTGGAATATATATTATTCTATAAGTATATTCCAAGTCTTTTAGAGAAGAA
>MDTF01000587.1_pt1 | contig 21353 bp, 23 predicted proteins | sample 811191 | NCBI WGS metagenome assembly MDTF01 (sample SAMN05326649, study PRJNA326480) | marine metagenome | isolation source: seawater | place: Southern Ocean | collected 2011
CTATAAAAAGATAAATCCATAAATGGATTTTTATTTTCATCAAACGGATTGCCGTATTCAGCTTGATTTTCGCCATACATTACCAACTTAATTCCAAATTTAGATGCAATTTTGGGCCCTATTATTTTCTGACCATGGATAAAAGGTTGAAAAGGATGACAAATATTCTTAAATGACAACTTTGTTAAATAACTATGTAATTTACCGTTGGGAGTGTAAAGAATACTGTCAATTCCTCCTTCCTTAGCCAAACTATTAAAATTATTCCACCCAGCTCTTGTGAATAAATTAGGGGCCCAGGTAATAGTTAAAGGATTCATTTTATATTTATATTTTAAAATATGCGCTGTGAAGGAGCTGTCTTTTCCACCACTACTAGGGACAAGAACGTCATACTCCCCAGCCTTACTTCTATATGGTTCTAGAAGTTCAAATAATTTTTTTTCTCTTAATTTCCAATCAATTTCTAAAGACTTTTTTTTATTGTAATTACATGCTGAACATATTCCTTCATCGTCAAATTTAATTGTATCCTTTTTATTATTGTTATTTTTCATCTCCACAGTTGAATTTGGTCTTTGATTTGAAATAACACAATTCTTACAAAATTTAACTTCAGCAGGTAATCCAAAAAGAGGTTTCTGATTTTTCATAATTGATTCAAAATTTGTTACAGTCTATTCTTGATATTTCATATTTATTAAAGGAAATATTTTTTTTATTATCAAAGACAAAAGCATAATTTACTTTAAGAGCCTCTAACACTCTTTTAGTATTACTATTGTATGTAAATTTATACCCATATGGATAACTAATAGTTTTAAAATTTTCATTAATAAAACTTGATAAATATTTGAAAGAATTTTCAATTTCTAAATTTTGATTTTTAAAACTCAATGAACTCAGTATTTTATGACTATTAGTATGGGAACCAATAATTTGACCATTTCTAAACATTTCCTCAATATGCTTTTTATTCATATATAGTTCAGATGAATAATCATGATTTAAACCGAAATACTCTAAAAGTTTATCTGTGATTTTATCTGAGATTTCATAATCCATTTTATAGTTAAAGAGTTTTTTTAATTTTAATTCATATTTATCATGTTCTGAGTGTTTATAAGCCTCTTCATTAGTATCAGTTAAAATATTTATTCCCATTTCATGAATAAGTTCATAAGCCCTTTCATGAATTAATTTAGCATTATTATTAGACAACAGATAATGAACTTTATGAACGTTTAAGATTTTTTTATCACGTAAAATAGAAGTAGGTATAAAAAAAACACCCTTTATATTTCTTTCTTTTAAAATTGGGAAAACATAATTATAATGATCTTTTAGTCCATCATCAAAAGTTAAAAGTACCTTTTTTGTGATAATTTTATTTTTAAAATTATACATGAACTCTTCTTGAGATAAAAACCCATAATTTTTTTCAAAAAAATCTAATTGGACTTGAAAATGATCTTTGTCAAGGTATCTTAAATTCCCATTTTTTTTATTACTTGGCCTCACATAATGGTACATAATTATATTCATCTGTGTAAAAATTCTTGTTTAACAATTGGAAAAAAAATTTCAATACTATTTTTTTTAATAATGTATCTATTGAGATTGATTATAAAATTTTCATACAATTCTTTTGTTTTTTCTTCACTAGCATCTTTTATCTTATAATACTTGCATTCATAACTACTATTTTGATTAACTGTGGGTTTTATTAATTCAAAGTTTGATATTAATAATATCATATCTTTTGTCATTTTTTTTATAAGTCTGTTCCCAATAGTGTGGGGAGTGTCATTATCTAAAAAATCTGCTCTTGATTGATGAATAATTTCACCGGTATCAATTCCTTCATCCATATAAATTATAGAATAACCCATAAATTGAAATTCATTATTGACTAGGGCGTGAAAGTTTGTTCCAGCTCCTTTATAATATGGAGAAAGTCCCAAATGAATATTAATTATTCTGTTTTTAAATAAGTTAATTAGTTTAGGTTTTATAATAGAGCATCCATAAGTAACAATAAGATTTGGATTAAAATCAAGAATATAATCAAGAGTTTTATTCTCGTTTAATAATCCCTTTTTTATATTAAATAAAATATTTTTATCATTTAAAATATCACAAGATTCAGAGAAAAAATCTATCTCTGAATTATGTCTAGCATTAAAATGATTTTCAATAATATTTTTTGAAAAACTAGTTTCTTTATACGAATTTTTTTTTGGAGTCTCTCCTTCTAAAATTATTTTAAAATTTATATTATTTAGGGACTTAACAAGTCCTTGAGCAAAATAAAGGTGTCTTAGAGAACAGGATGTAATGATTATAATTTTATTCATTCAAAAATAATTTAAAAAATTCTATTCCCCCTTCAGAACTTTTTTCTGGATGAAATTGACAACCATGAATATTGTCTTTTGAAATACTTGAAACTATTTTATTTGAATTAATAATAATCTCTGAATTAATATGAGATGGGTTAAATGGAACACAATGATAGGAATGAATAAAATAATACCAAGAATTGACAATTTTTGGATTTATATTTTGCTTTTTAAACTTTAACTTGAAATAGCCAATATTTGGAAGGATTTTAGAAGTTTCTAAAGGTATTCTCTCAACTTTTCCCGGGATTAAACCTAGACCCTTGTTAAGACTAAACTCATTACTACTCTCCATGAATAGTTGCATTCCTAAACAAATTCCAAGAATTGAGTTACCGGTCTTAATATATTGATTGATAGACTCCTTTAATTCCAATTTGTTTATTTTATTCATAGCATTTCCAAATGCACCAACACCTGGAAGAATAACTTTATCACTTTTTAAAATTTCTTTTCTATTACTAGAAATTTTAATTTTAATATTTTTAAATAAACTTAGCATATTTACTATACTTCTTATGTTTCCAACATTATAATCAACTATTGTTATATTCATTATTTAGCTCCTTAATTCAATGTTATTTTTTAACAACTCATTTTTTAATTCTTTTACTGTAAAGTTTTTATAGTGAAATGCACTTCCAATAGCAACCCCACTACAGTTTGAGTTTTTAATAAGATTCAGTACATGTTTAGTGTTACCAGCGCCTCCAGAAACTATGTATGGAACTCTTCCTATTTTATCAAATTTTTCAACTAAATCCATGTCAAATCCTTTTTCAAGACCATCATTATCAATTGATGTAATCATTATTTCACCAACACCATGATCAATAAGTTCTTTTGCCCAATCAAACGGATTTATTTTAACTCTATGCTTAGCATTATCTATGAAAACTTGCCAACTATATCTATGTTTTCTTGCAACAATAGATCCTAAAACTGCTTGAGATCCAAAAATATTAACAACTTGATCTAAAAATCTTATATCTCTTACTACTGCCGAATTAATTGCAACTTTATCAGCCCCAGAATTCAAAGCATGATCAACATCTTTAATAGATTTGATTCCACCTCCAATTGTAATAGGAATAAAGAATTCTTTACATATCTCTTTTAAAAAATCATAATTTGAATTTCTATCATAGAGAGATGCGACTGCATCTAATAATATAATTTCATCAAGTAAATCAAAATAATAGTTTTTCAAATAAGGTATTGGATCACCCAACTTTCTGAGTCCTTCAAGAAGTTTTCCTTTTACTAATTGTCCATTATTAAGGTCAATTCTAGATATTATTCTAGTTTTTTTCATTGCTAAAGAAGTTTTTTATTTAACATTAAAAAATTTAAAAAATTCCAATCTACTTTATCATCAAGGTCTATACTTCTCTCAAAAGGCATTTCAACTTTTACTATTTTAGAAAAATCATTAATTGATTTGTTTTTTAGTGATGCAATATTTATCATAAAAAAAGATCCATTAAGGCAATATACAATAGGAGCATCTTGCCTTCTGTTAACTCTAAGAGATTTGGACTTTTCTAAATATCCTTTTTCATTTTCCTCGTATAATAAATAGTATGGATTTTCTCTTGCTTTTTTTACACTAACCACCATATCTACATTACTATTAAATTTCTTTTTTATTTTTGTGAAATCTGAAATTTTTCTAATTGGTGATGTAGGTTGTAGTAGAACTAGAGAATTAAAAACAATATTTTTATCACCATAAAATTTAATTACATGATTAATCACATCTTCCATAGAGGTTGAATCATGAGAAAGGTTGTTAGGTCTATCAATGATTTCAATTTCATCCTTATTTTTGATAATTTTTTTGATTCTTTGATCATTTGTAGTAATACAAATAATGTCTTTTGATTTTTTTATTTTTTTTGCATATTCAATTGAATAATGTATCAAAGGCTTTCCAAATAAATGTTTTACGTTTTTATTTGGAATTCCTTTCGAACCCTTTCTTGCAGGAATTATAAATATTGAATTTAAATTTTTCACTTTTTTAGTATGCCATTGTATTAATCATTTTTTGCTCAACATAAGTAACAAGGCTTTTCAATTCATTTAAACTCATTTTAATAGCATTTTTGCTTGATAAAGAATTTTTCAATTGTGATAATTTATCAGGGTTTTTTTTATTGAGAATAAATATATAATCATTATCTACTCTTGTAAATTTTAGTTCCCTTTTTGAAATTAAATTTTCATGCAATTCTTCTCCAGGTCTCAAACCAATAATTTCTATTTTACTAGATATTACATTTGCTAGATCCTTCATTTCTACCTTTTTCATTAATTTTGATAAAATAAAGCCTCCTAGTTTGTTTTCTGCTTCAGATATACACCTTTCTATAAGTATTGACACCTCTTTACCATTTAACATTAACCTTGTCATAGTTTCATTTGTAAGCGGAAGAGGTTTATTTTGTTTTTTACAATTAAGCCAAAATGGAATAACTGAGCCGTTACTTCCTGCAATATTCCCAAACCTAGTACAACAAAATATATTTTTTTCATTATTTGCTTCCATAAACATTCTTTCCATTATTAACTTTGAATATCCATATAGATTATTTGGATCACAAGCCTTATCTGTACTTATTCCAATAGTTATTGGAATATTTAATTTTTTTGATAATTCAATGATATTTTTTGATCCAATGATATTTGATTTGACCATTTCCAATGGTTGCTTTTCAGCTGAATCAACATGTTTAAGTGCTGCAGCATGAATAATTATATCTGGCTTTATTTTAGTAATTATATTTTCAAGATTTAATTTATCTTCGACTGAACCCAAAATAATTTCAACATCTGTATAAGCTCTTTTTAATGCTACTTGTGATTTTTCATTTCTTGAATAACTGTAAATTTTATATTTTTTTATATTGAATTCAATAAAATTAATTCCAACAGTACCACTTCCTCCTGTAATAAGTATTTTTTTCATGTTCAATAGGTTATAGTTTTTTGAATAATATCTTTTGACAAATCAATTTTTTTTAAAATTGACAAAATTCTTTCTGCAGAATTACCATCTCCGTAAGGGTTTTTTACTTTGATATTTCTAGACTTAAAGTCTTTGGCTTTGTCAATGGCTTTTAATATTTGATCTTCATTATGATCAACATCAAAAACATTTTTAGGTCTTAATCGCCCATTTTGTCGTGATCCAATATTTATTGTTGGAATATTAAAAGTTGATGTTTCATGTATTCCGCTACTCGAATTTCCAATCAACCCCAATGATCTTTTTAATAGATTAATGTAGTCTGAAATTCCAAGGCTTTCAACAAATTGTATTTTTGAATTCTTTAATTCACGAATTATATTTGAAAAACCCGCATCATTATTGGGTAAAATAATTAAAGTATTAATATTACTTTTCTTAATTGCTGATAAAGTAATTTGAATTTGTTTTTCAGACTCTTCTATTTCTGAAGTTACCGGATGTTGCAGAAGAATAAAAAATTCATTTTTGGTTAAACTGAATTTTTCCAATATTTTTGGATTATCATGGGTGTTTAATATCGCGTCAATTGAAGGACAGCCAACATCAAAAATTCTACTTCGAACTTCTCCCATTTTAACCAAACGTTCTAAAGCGTCCTTATTAGACGTAAAATGATAGTGTGAAAACTTACTCATTGCATGTCGAATTGATTCATCTATTGTCCCCGATACTTCACCTCCTTGAATATGAGCAATTGGAATATTCATATGGGCTCCAGCAATAGTAACTGCTAAATTAGCTCCAATGTCAAATCCAGCAAGTATTAAATTTGGATTACAATCTTCAAGGCAAAATGTGACTTTCTCGGCCACTCTTGCAAATGATCTTACCATTTCACCTCCAGAATCAATATTTTCTTTGAACATTTCAATTTCATAATCAATCTTAAACCCATCATTCAAAATCTCATCTTTAGTGTAACCCATTTCTCTTTTTAAATGTGCTCCAGTCACAGCCAAAATATAATCAAAAGATTTATCTTTTTTAATTAGATTCATTATTGGTTTAAACCTTGAATAATCAGCTCTTCTTTCTGTTATAATAAAAACTTTAATCATTTAAAATCTGTTTTTTTAATAAATTCGTCAATATCAATATTTTTTTGGGCTATTTTTCCATAAATATTAGTTAATTCTTCAGCATTAATTTCTCCAATTCCTGGTCTTTTTACCCAAAGATTTTCTTTTGAAAACCTCTCACTTTTCTTAATTTTTTTAATGGAAACAACTGATGCAAATGCAAAATTCGCTGTATCCTGTTCTTCTTTTACTGGCATCTTATTTCCTCCTCTTTGATTAAATAAAATTTCAACTCCTTTAATCAATTTTTTACATTCATTTTCATCCATTGAACACACTATATCTGGCCCAACTCTTTTCATTGTATCTGTATAATGTCTTTCTATTATTGAGGCTCCCATTGCTACTGCTCCAAAAGAGGCATGATTTGATATGGTATGGTCAGAAAGACCAATAATTGTATCAGGAAATTTATTCTGGAGTTCGGAAATTGCTCCTAATCTAACTAAGTGGTTGGGTGTGGGGTATAGATTTGTAGTATGAAGAATTGCATATGGAACACCATGATTTTTTATAATATTTATTGCCTTAGATATGCTTTCAATGGTGTTCATTCCTGTACTTATAATAATTGGGCGACCAAAAGAGGCAATATGATCTAATAATGGATAATTATTACATTCTCCGGAACCAATTTTATAAGCGGGAATATTCCAGTTTCTTAACCTGTCAGCTGCTTGTCTACTAAAAGGTGTGCTGATGAAAATCATTCCCTTTTTTTTGACGTAAATCATTAGTTCGTATTCTTCCTTTTCAGATAAAGAACAGTTTTTAATTATGTCAAAAATATTTTCTTTGGTATGAACCGGTATGATTTTTTTTGCAGCTTTAGACATCTCAAACTCGGCAATGTGAGTTTGATGTTTGATAATCTTTACTCCAGCCCTAAATGCAGAATCAACCATTTCTTTTGCTGTTTTTAAAGAACCATTGTGATTAATTCCTATTTCTGCTATAACAACAGGTGGAAATGCAGGACCAATTTTTATTTTATTAATCTCTATAAACAACTCTTTATTTTTATATGATTCCATTTCAATAATTAAATATTTACATTTTTAAAACTTATGAGTCTTCTAAAAAATTTAATATAATTATTTTTTAAAGTTGGGAAATAGTAATTAGTTAAGCTATATCTAGTTCCAGACTTAATAACATCTCCTCTATGAATATAACTTCCATCAAAAATCACTAATGTTCCTGCTTTAGCAGTAACTTTTACAATTTTACTTTCTATATTTTTTTGTCTCATAATATATTTATTATCATATCTAGGAGGTTTTGAGGGTAATCCTTTAATTTTAAACAAAACTTTTTGTAAAAAGGGATATTCATTTTGTCTTCTTTCAAAATCAAAGTCTTTACTTTTTGTAATAAAACAAAATGGTCCATTTTCAGCGCTCACATCCGATAAATACAACATTGCTTTCATTAATTTAACGTCTCCGTCTCTGTGCCAATCTCCACCACTGTTTGACTTAACCTTATTATTAAAAGTGACTTTTCCTGCCAATACTGACTTAGACTCAAGATTTTTGTCAGCATATTCTGATACAATATTCTTAATTATTTTGTCATTTGAAAATTCAAGTGCATCATCAGAAAATTTTTCAAAATCAAAAAGTCGAATATCACCTCCAATTCCTTCGTCTTTCTGGATAATAACTCTTTCCTTTTTTGAATAAATATTTATTTCTTTTATAAGTTTATTACAGCTTTCCTTACTCATATAATTTTCCAAAACTAAAATGCCTTCTTTTCTCAATTTTTCAAAGTCAAAATTATTCATCTTAATTTTTTTGATTTTTAATAAAATTTAATCTTCCCTTGTTGTCAGATATTAATTTATATAAACACCCATAACAATCGTAATAGTGTTCTAAGTTTAAGTAATTATCTTCTTTTACTCCTACTGTATTTTCATGAAAAGGATCAAAAAACTTCTCTGAGTTATAATTTCTAGATGAAATAAAAATTTTCCAATTTTTATACTTTGTGTCTAATGTTTTCATTTCTTATTTAGTAGTTTGTATTTTTTCCAAAAAAAATGATAATTAAATAGTATAAAAAATAAACTTTTATAGAGCTCTTTAGAAAAAAAAGAAAAAATTATTGACTTAATAAAGATTATATTTATGTAGATTATTACTTTAGGTTTATTTACATATCTGAATTGATTTTTTAAAAATATTATCCAAAAAAAGATGGATGCTTTTATAAGTTTATTTTTAGTTATGTTTTTTAAAAATAATATTGCTTTTTTCTCATTTTCTTCAACCATTAAAAAAAAAAGTTGGTTCACCCATAAAAATTTTGATGAAGTTGACTCATAGTATAGTTTGTTTGCATTATGAACTTTTTTTTCATTTCTAATTTTTTGTATAATTTCAAGCAACTCAAATATTCCAAAATCTTTAGGTCTAGTCTCTAATTCAAAAAGTTTTTCACTCCATTCACCTACCAAAGGTTTATTTTTTGGTATGAAATATAAAATATCATTCTCAAACGAAATATTAGTTGAAATTCTAACTTGAGGATATATATAATTGTCAAGTAACCATTTTTTTTCTTCAATTAATGACGATTTAAAGCAAAGACAAGTAATTACTGAAGTACTTTTAAAAGCAAAATTAATTGCATCATATCCTTTAGAAATTTTTGTCGTTTTTTCAAAAGGTGATGATTGGTTTTGTTTTGCTGAGATAATAAGTCCACATTCTTTAAATCTATCTATTTGTATTATCAGTTCATCTATAAATTTTCTGGAAATAAAATCATCATCTGGAAAAATAGTCACCCATTTAGAATTAGATTCCAAAAATGCTCTGTATATATTTCGATTAGGACCAATATTAGAATGATTTTTATAATATTTAATTCTTTTATCCTTTAATAAATAAGGTTTAAAAAATTGATCTGTTCCATCAGTTGAGTTATTATCAATAATAATATATTCAATTTCATTAGACCTATTACTAATAATTTCAGGAAAGGTTTTTTCAAGTCTTTCTCTTCTATTGTAAGTTGGAATTAGAATTGATAACTTTTTCATTGTAAGTTGTTCTTTAATAAATAATCTTCACTTCCAACTTCACCTATAACTGTATTTTTTATACAAAAGAAATTTATTTTATCCTCATTCTTAGAAATATTCTCTGTGAGCCAACTCCCAAATCCTCCAGATTTAAGGTGATCTTCAACAATAATAATTTTATCAAAAAAATTTTGATTTTTGATTTGTTGATCTGCATATTTCATACCCCAAATAGGACATGAGTATATGCTATAATCTTTATACTTATTTTTACATAATAAATCTTTAGCAATTTTTAATCCATAACCTGTCGTAAGTAAAATTTTTTTTGGATCATTTATTTCTATTGGTTGCCAATTTCCTGGACTTAAATGATTTTGATAATCAGTAATACGTTCTTCACCTGCCTTCCTAAGTCTTAAATATTTAGGGGACGTATCTTTAAATACAAAATCCATACATTTTTCAACCTCATTAGGATCACCAGGACTTACTATACTGATTTCAGGAAATAACCTCATTAGGCCATAATCTTGAATGGCATGATGTGAATATCCTAAATTACCATAAGCTAAACCTCCACCAACTGCAACAATAGTAACATCAAAGTTATGATAACAAATGTCATTTCTAATTTGTTCTGCACATCTAAAGGTTGGAAAATTTGCAATAGAATAAATAAAGACTTTATACCCTTCAGATGCCATTCCAGCTGCCATTGAAGCCATATTTTGCTCTGAAATACCTGCATTAATAAATCTATCTGGGAATTCGTCTTGAAACGGTTCAATTACATTAAACCCTAAGTCACCAACTATTAAACAAACTGATTCGTCAATTCTAGCTTTTTTAATTAAATAATTAATAAATGTATTACGCATCTTGAATTTGTTTTATTGCTTCTTTTAGCTCATCTTCATCTGGAGATTTATAATGCCATTGAACACTATTTTCCATAAAACTTACTCCTTTTCCTTTAATAGTATTTGCTAAAATAACTTTTGGTTTGTTTTTTATTTTTTTTAAATTATTAAAATAAGTTTTTAATTCATCATGATTGTGCCCATCAACTTCTAAAAATGACCAGCCAAAAGACTCAAATTTTTTATCAAAGGGTTTTAGGTTCAATGTTTTTTCAACAGTTGTTAAACTTTGAAGATTATTATGATCAATTATTAAAACCAGATTATCCAATTTATGATGTGAAGCAAAAAGCATAGCCTCAAAATTTGATCCTTCTGATAATTCTCCATCACCAATCAAAACATATATAGTTGAGTTTATTTTTTTTAACTTTAAAGCCTTTGCTTTTCCTACTGCAAAAGGAAGTCCATGTCCTAAAGATCCTGTTGAAAATTCAACTCCATTTACTTTATGACTTACATGGTTCATCAAATTTGAACCATTAGAACCATAAAGTTTCAAATCATCTATTGGATAAAATCCTTTTAATGCCAAACACGCATATAAAGCTGAACAAGCATGACCTTTACTTAAAATAAATCTATCTCTATTAATCATATATTGATCATTTTTATCAAATCTCATCACATTAGAGTACAAAACTGATAATATATCAACATATGAGAGTGCACTTCCTATATGAGAACCAGAAGAGCGATTAGTCATTTTTAAAGACTCTATTCTTATTTTTTTAGCTAATTCTTCACTACTCATTTTCTAAAATTTCATTTATACTTTTACATATATATTTTATTTTTTCCTTTGTAAGGCATACTCCACTGGGCAAATTAATTCCAGATTCAGAAATTAATTTTGAATTTGGTTGCTGTTTTTGTTTATGTGGCCAATATGGATATTGACTAATTGATGGAAAAACGGGTCTAGAGTCAATCCCTTTTTCTCTTAATTTATTACAAAATTCTTCTCTAGACATCTTTGTAGATTTTAATCTGATATTTGTCATCCAATGAATACTTCTAGAGTTTTTTGATTCTTTAAAAAATTCAATCTTTTTGTTGTTTTTTAAATCCTCATAATACCATTTATTTATTTGTCTTTTTGCACCAACCATAAGATCATTTCTTTCTAATTGTCCTAATCCAATTGAGGCCTGAATATTTGACATCTTATACTTTAATCCTAACTCTTCAATCCAAAAACTTCCAGGGATTCTTCCTTGATCCCAAACTTTATATGCTTTTTCATATAATTTTTTGTCGTTTGTACATAACATTCCTCCTTCTCCAGTTACTAAAAGTTTTGCTCCTTGAAAACTGAATGCAGAGAAATCTCCAAATGAACCTGTTTTATCTTTTTTAAACTTAGCTCCTATGGAAGGTGCTGCATCTTCTATAATTTTTAAATCATGCTTTTTGGATAATTTCAAAATTTTATCCATTTCACATGGATGTCCATATAAATGAACTGGCATTATTGCTTTGGTTTTTTTTGTAATTAATTTTTCTGTAGATATTGGATCTAATGTCCATGTATTTATGTTGACGTCAGCAAAAATTGGAATAGCTCCAACAAGTCTTACAGCATTTGCAGTTGAAACCCAAGTGATGTCAGGAACAATAACTTCATCACCATTACTAATACCCAGAGACATAAGAGCTATATGCATAGCCCCAGTACATGATGAAGTAGAAATAGCATACTTAACCCCAATGTAATTCGCAAATTCATTCTCAAATTTTTTAATATATTTAGACCATTCAGTATTCCATCCATTAATTGTAGCATCTGAGCTATAAATCATTTCTCTTTGTGAGATTGAGGGGCCAGCAGTTAATATTAAATCATTTGAGGAAATTGGATTATCAATAATTTCATAATGCTTAGAATCAAAATCAATAAAATTTATGTCCTTAATTTTGACTAATTTTTTTTCAATAATGCATTTTGTAAAGTATAATTTTTTGATTTTACAAATGAAGTTTACTAGATTCTTATTATTATATATTTTGTTACTTAAACTTGAACTTGAACAAGATATTTTAATTACATCTGAAGATGAGATTTTAAGAATTTTAATGTCAATTAATATCTGATTTTTATGATAATCAGAAACAACAAATAATATTGTATTATTAGAATCTAGGTATTTTTTTAAATCATCACCCTTTTTAGTCTTAGTTGATTTTGTTACTGGATAAAAATAAATTTCATTATTTATATCAATTATCGCATTTCTCAAATCTACTTCAGATTTTATATTTTTTAGAAATTCAAATTCTTTTAAAATTAATTTTTTCATTCAAATTTATTTGTTTTTGATAGTCTTAAGTTTAGATATATTTTTTGTCCATCACTATCAATAAAATATGCAAATCCTTTTTTACCAAAACTTCTTGCTCTTAGTTTTTTGATTAAAGATTTATTATTATCCTTTTCAATATCAATGAAATCCAAATTTTCAATTTCTGACTTTTTATGATAATTTGATTTTGAATTGTCTTGAGGAAAAGCCTTAATTTTATTATCTCTAATTAAGTTCCATTTTTCAGAAAATAATTTGAAAATTTCTTTCTGTAAAATTAAGTATGCATCTAATGCAGTGTAGTTTTCAGGAATAGAAATTTTTTTTTGAGACCAGATATCACCTTTGTCAGCTCCTTCAGAAATTTCATGAAGAGTAACTCCCAAAACAGAGTCGTCAATTATACTATGAACGTGAGGATACCAAACTCTATTAATAGGAAGAAATGCAGGATGAAAATTAATTGTAGAAGTAGTTTTCTCCAAAATATTCTTCTTTAATAAATAGGGCCAGTAAACACATATAATAAAAAAAATTGTTTTATCACTTGAGATTATTTTATCAAGATCTTCATTACTAATCTTATTATAAATTTTGGTTTCTGTTTCCTTAAAAAGATTTAAAATTCTATTGTCGATTATTTCATATTGCCCACATAAAAAGACATTTTTTATAATAGATTTCTTGTCGCTAATTAGAAATTTTGCAACATTATATCCAACCTCTGTGTTTAAAAATAGTGATAAATTCATTTTAATTACTTGAATAAGATTTTATAAATTCTTCAATTGTTGAATGTAGTCTTTTAAACATATTCTCAGTCATTCCATGATGAAGAGGAAGCAAAACACCTCTTTCCATAACTGCATCAGCATTTGGATATCCTTTTTTATTAGAGATATATTTAATATTCTTCATCATAGGTTGTCTAAGTATATTTCCTGTAAAAACTACTCTTGTCTGAATGTTTCTTTCTTCCAAATAGATTTGAAGTTCTCTTCGTTTAAAAGGGGCATTTTTCTTTATTAAAATAGGAAATGCTAACCAAGCTGTTGATACCCCAGCCTTTTGTTTTGGATTATCAAAGTAAGTTTCATGTTTATTAAAAAAATCGCACTGTTTAATAAAATTCTGCTCTCTAATTTTAATATTATTTTCAAGCTTTTTAAGTTGAGCTAATCCAAAAGCAGCACCCATTTCGTTTCCCTCTAAATTATATCCTGGAATTTCAAATACAAATTTTGCATCATACTCAATACCTTCAAGATTTATATTAAATCTGTTTTCAATTTCCTCACTTTTTTCATCAAAAAGTGAAGAGCTCCTTCCCCAAGATCTTAATAGTTTTGCCTTCGCTATCACTTGATCATTGTTTAAAGCAAGTGCTCCTCCATTTCCAGCACAATTAATTATATGAGAACCGTAGAAGCTTGTAATTGACATGTCAGAGTAAAACCCTGATTTTTGATCATTAATTTTAGCGCCTAGAGTATCTGCAGAGTCTTCAATTACAATTAAATCGTATTTATTTGCTATTTCTCTAATTTCTTTCCAATCACATAAATTACCCATAAGATTTGGTGCTAAAATTGCTACTGTCTTATCAGTTATCATTTCCTCTATTTTTTTAATATCAATGCAGTATGTTAATGGCTCAACATCAACAAAAACTGGGATAAGTTCATTTTTTACAATACAACCTACTGTTGTCCCAAAAGTTAAAGCAGGTGTTATTATTTCTGAACCTTTCTTAAAACTTAACGCCTCAATACCAATATACAAGGCTGAAGATCCTGAGTTGACATATAAAGATTCTTTTTTGTCAAATAAATCTGCGATTTTTGACTCAAACTTTCTGGAATAATTACCCATTTGAGTAGATTCATTTAAACATTTAACAACAGCATCAATTTCTTCTTGCCCATAAACGGTTTTAGCATAAGATATTTTATTATTCATTTTTTCTTAATTATAAAAGGTTTTTATATCATCCATTAATAAGTCATTTGTATTTTTTCCTTGGTAATATTTTAAATACCAATTTATAGTTCTTTTAACACTAAATTCACAATCCCATTTTGGGATCCATTTTAAATAATTTTTTGATTTTTCAATACTTAGTGATAAAAAATTTGATTCGTATTTACCACACTTATTGTAACTAAATCTTATATCTAATCCTTCATTAATTGATAATTCAATAATTTGTTTAACAGTTATATTTTTATTTACCTCAGGTCCAAAATTCCAAGATCCATAAAATTTATTTGGTGATTTTGATAATCGAATTGCTAAGTTTAAATATCCTGAAAGAGGGTCCAAAACGTGCTGCCATGGTCTTGTAGAACCTGGATTTCTTATTAAAAGTTTTTTTGACTCCATAGCTGATTTAATTATATCTGGAATTAATCTGTCTTTAGACCAATCACCACCTCCAATAACATTTCCAGCTCTAACAGTTCCAACTTTTATATTATTATTTTTAAAAAAAGAGTTATAATATGAATGAATTAATATTTCACTGGCAGCTTTACTTGCACTGTAAGGGTCTATGCCTCCTAAAGGATCAGATTCTTTAAATGGCTTATTATTTTCTTGATTTTCATAAACTTTATCGGTAGTAATAAATATTGAAACACATTCTTTTTCTAGAGTCTTAATTGTTTCTAAAAGATTTAAAGTACCTGAAAAATTTGTTTGAAATGTATTTTGTGGATTTTTATAGGACTCTATGACTAAAGGTTGAGCTGCAAAATGAAATATAAAATCAGGTTTAAAAATTTTCACCTCGTTTTTTAATTTTTCATAATCATTTATATCTGAATAAATGAAGGTGTGACGATTACTAAAAGTTAAGGATGAATACAAAGAAGGCTTTGTGTTTGGCGATAAAGAATATCCATGAGTTACTGCTCCAACATAATCTAATAAATAGGTAAACCACGCTCCCTTAAAACCACTATGACCAGTTATAAAGATTTTCTTATTTTTAAACTCTTTCTCAAGAACTTTGATATCTACCATACTTTCCATTTTGCAGTATTTGAGCTCCACAAACCATTTAATTTATATTTATCATTTAGAGTATCCATTGGAAGCCAAAAATCGTGATGCTTATATGAAGCTAATTTTCCTTCAGAAGCTATTTTTGGTAATGAAAATTGCTCCCAAATAGTTAAATCATTTTCTATGTAATCAAAAACTTGTTTATCACATATCATATAACCACCATTAATATAAGATCCTTCACTCTCAGGTTTTTCATGAAATGAATTAATTTTGTCGTCATTGTCAATACTTAAAGCGCCAAATCTTGATTGAGGTTTAACTGATGTTAGGGTACAAAAAGCTTTATTTCTTTTATGAGAAGAAATAAGATTATTAATATTTATATTGCCCAATCCGTCTCCATATGTAAGTAAAAAAGTTTCATCTCCTACGTATTTTCTAATACGTTTAATTCTTCCTCCTGTCATTGTCTCTACCCCAGTATCAACTAATGTTATTGTCCAAGGTTCTGCATCAGATTCATGAACCTCCACAGAGTTTTTTTTAAGATTTATAGTGACATCTGATCTATGAAGAAAATAATTTGCAAAAAATTCTTTTATCACATATCCTTTATAACCTAAACATATTATGAACTCATTATAACCATAGTGAGAATATATTTTCATTATGTGCCATAGTATAGGCATTCCTCCAATTTCAACCATTGGTTTTGGCTTTATTTCTGTTTCTTCAGACAACCTAGTGCCTAGACCTCCTGCTAAAATAACAACCTTCATATTATTTTAATTTAATTTTTCTTTATTAATCTGTTTCAATTCTAATTTACTAAGCTCAAATATTCTGTCACAATAAGCCAACGACGAAATCCTGTGGGCTATCATTATAATTGTTACTTTACTTTTTAATTTATTTACTGACTCAATTAAATTTATCTCAGTCTTATTATCAAGTGAGCTTGTTGCTTCATCTAAAATCAGAACTTTAGGGTTTTTATAAAGTGCTCGAGCAATTGCTATTCTTTGTATTTGACCTCCTGAAAAGTTAATTCCATTTTCACTAATTTTTGAGTATATTCCATTGGGTAATGAATTTACAAAGTCCAATAATTGAGCATCTATTATGGATTCTTTTACTTTATTAATATTAGGATTACAATCTCCAAAAGCAATATTAGCAATAATTGTATCGTCAAATAAATTTGTTCTTTGCGAAACATATCCTATCAAGGTCCTCCAATTAGATAATCTATTTTTTGGTAATTTAACACCGTCAATCAAAAGTTTACCTTTTTGAGGAATAAGTAATCCAGAAACAATATCTACCAAAGAGCTTTTACCTGATCCTGATTCTCCAATTATTCCAATAGATTCTCCTTCTAAAACTTTTAGATTGATATTGTCTAAAATCCACTTATTTGTGTTTTTATATTTAAAATAAATATTCTTTAATTCAAATGATTTATTAAAAATTAATCTTGATTTGTTAATAGTTAAAGGCTCATTTTCATTTTTTATTTCGTTAAAAATTATTTCTAAAGTATTTTCATGATATTTAATATGCTGCCTTGCTGTTATAACTCTATTTAAAGATGGAATAACTCTGAAAGATCCTGCAACAAAAACTCCTATAATAGATATTAATTCAATAATATTCTTTTCTTGAATTAAAAAAGTTAAAATAAAAATAGATAGACCCACTACTGAAATGAACTCAAGATAAAAACGAGGAGCTTGAATTAATGTTGTTTGAAAATAGGTAATTCTAGCTTTCTTAAAATTCTCTGATTTAAGTTTTGACGTAAAAAAACTTAGGACATCAAATATTTTTATCTCTCTTATATTACCCAGCCCTTCTAATAAGATTTTTGATATTGATTTATCTATTGTTTCTCTATCAATTGACCATGTCTTTAATTTCTCTTTTGATAGTAGAAAAAATAGAGTTGATAGAATTCCAAAAAAACAAAAAACAGTAAGAGCTCCTATTGGCTCGATCCATAAAAGAACAAGTAGAACTGCGAGTGAAAGTGCAAACTCTGTAAGAAATGTAATTAAAGCTTGTAAATATGTGGTAAAATATAAAATTTCTGTATTTAAAACTTTAAGGTATTCCGAAGTGTTTTTCTCAATAAATAATTCATAAGTTTTAGAGAGGTATTTTTCATAAAGTCTATCTGATAAATCTCTTATTGTTAACGAAATAAATTTGTTTTGATAAAAAGTTATTACGAATAAAAAAATAGTTTTTATAAAATATATAATAGGCAATAAGACAATTAAAAAAATTGAAATTTCCTTGTAATTATAATATCCCAGATAATTTATTCCACTAATTAGAACTGGATAATTATTTCCCATATTTTCATCAAGAATAATAGCTAAAATGGGTAAAATTATACCTAATCCAAAAATTTCCAAAACCATTCCAATAATCAATAAAAGAATCAAAAAAACCATTTGTTTATTTCTTCTTTTAGATATTATTATACTTATTTTATTAAACCTACTTAACATCTATTTACCAATTGAATAGTTAGCTTTGGATGTGATATTTCTTCCATCAAATAATATAATATTAGATGGCTTATTTAAAATTTTATCCCATTCATAATTTTTAAATTCATCCCATTCGGTAAGAATAGTGATTGCATCACAGTTTTTTATTGCTTGAATATGATTTTTTAATATTTTAACTCTTGCCATGATTAAGTCTATTTTATTTTTTGAGTATTTTCTTTCTTTCAATAAAGATTCAAGATCATTTAAGATTCGCAATTTATTAACCATTGGATCATAAATTTTTACTTTAGCTCCAGCTATTAATAGGTTGAGCGTAACATCAATAGAAGCTGATTCTCTAGAGTCATTTGTATTTTTTTTAAAAGCCCATCCAAGAATTGAAATTGTTTTTCCTTCAAGACTACCTCCTAACCTCCCAATTATTTTATCAGAAAACCTATTTTTTTGGTATTGATTAATTTTCAAAACTTGATTCCAAAATTCAGCTACTTCATCTAGATTATAGTACTTACATAAATAAACTAAATTTAAAATATCTTTTTTGAAACAGCTTCCTCCAAAACCAACAGAAGTATTTAAAAATTTTGATCCAATTCGTTTATCCATTCCTATAGCCTTAGACAGATCGTCAATATCAGCTCCAGTTTTTTCACATAATGCTGAAAAACTGTTAATTGAGGATATTCTTTGAGCTAACATTGCGTTTGAAGCTAATTTTGATAATTCTGAAGACCAAACATTTGTAGTTAAAATTTTTTCTTTTGGTATCCAATTAGTATAAATATCAACTAAAGATTTGACTGCTGATTGTCCAGTCTTAGTATTATCTCCACCAATTAAAACTCTGTCAGACTTGAATAAGTCTTTTATAGCTGTTCCTTCAGCCAAAAACTCTGGATTAGATAATATTTCAAAATTCACTCCGTTTCCTTCAGAGTAGAGGATTTCTTTGATTTTTTCAGCAGTTCTTACTGGAAGTGTAGATTTTTCAACAATAATTTTATCAGTTTTAGCAACTTTTGCAATATTTACGGCACAAGCTTTAATATATTTCAAATCAGCTGCCATTCCCGCTCCTTCTCCTTCTTTTTTAGTTGGAGTATTTACTGCCATAAAAATCATTTCAGATTCATTAATTGATTTATCAATTTCTGATGAAAAAAATAGATTACGCCCTCTTACTTCTTTAACTATTTCGGAAAGTCCTGGTTCAAAAACAGGTAGATTTTTTATATTACCATTCCAAGATTTTATTTTATCTGGATTTGAGTCAACAACTGTGACTTTAATATTTGGACATTTCAAAGCAATGACTGCCATAGTAGGCCCTCCAACATATCCCGCCCCTATACAACAAATATTTTTAATCTTCATTTTCTATGTATTAGTATTTAGTAACCAAGAGGATGATTGAATTTTAGCCCCCAAATCATCCAATAATTGGATTCCTAATTTTTTACACACGGACGCTTCAGGTATGCTGTCATTGTTCTGATCTCCACCATTAGCAAAAAATAAATCATATTTATTGCTTAATTCATTATGAACTTTTTCTAATGACTCACATACTGTTCTGTCTGAGTCAATAGATAAATATACAGAATCAACTACTTTTAATTCTTTTACGATTAATTTCCTTTCCTCTTCCTTCATGAACTCTTTAGATCCTTTAAGATTCCTTTGATAATCATTATTTACAATAACAATTAAGACATCTCCTTTTTCTTTGGCCAACTTAAAATATTCAATATGACCTTTGTGTAAAGGATTAAAATAACCCGAAACGATAATTCCTTTTCTCATTTAAGTTCTATTATAATCATCCTCAATCCTAACAATATCATCTTCTCCAAAATAACTACCAGTTTGAACTTCAATAAAAATTACTTTTTTATTAGTGTTATTTTGAATTCTATGTTTAACTCCTTGAGGAATTAAGATGGTCTGACCAGAGTTATAGTCCTTCTTGATTCCGTCTAACGTGATTGTTCCAACTCCCTCAACTATAGTCCAGGTCTCTGATCTTTTGAAATGGAATTGATAAGATAAGCGACCTTCAGGATCAACTTCTATTCGTTTTAGTTTATAGCTAGGCTCGTCATGTAAAACATAAAATCGACCCCAAGGTCTCTCCTCTTTTTCAATTGAAATCATAACTGATCTTTTTCATTAAATAATACAATACTAGGTTGATTACTTAAAAATTTATTTGCTAGATAAAAACTGACTTTTCTTCTAATTAACTTTTCAATCTTATCTTCTAATTGCGCGATATATTCCATATCTAAATTATCTCCTATTAAAAAGACTTCAATTTTTCCTGAATCTAAACCAAGAGAATAATCTCCAACTAAAATAATTTCTTTTACATTTCCCATTCTCTCCAAAACCTTTTCAACTAGATCTTCTAATCCCAGATGTTTTAATACAACTTTTCTGAGAACTTCATAAAGTGGATGTTTGGTATTAGCCTTATACTCGATTTTATTATCAATTTTAATTTTATTCAAATATCCAGCACTTTGTAGATGATTCAATTCTTTGCGAATAGAATTAGTTGATTCACCCATTTCGATTGCTAAGCCATTTAAATAACCTCTATTTGCTTGTGAGACAAAAAACTTAATAAGAAGACGTAGTCGTGTTTTAGAAGTAATTAGTTCCCCTAGCATTTTATATGATATCTAAAAATTTTATTAATTATTACTAAAAATATTGATGGCTTCGCCAGGTCTGTCCCATTGAACAAACTAGGAATTTTCTATTTTTTCCTAAATTAAGTTGTTGCTCTTGTAAGAGTAACTATGAACCCCAAACTAGAAAGCTCTAACCTTAACTTGTTTTTTAAAACGTCTATAACCTTCCCTGTTTTACCCTTTAAAAGTCCTGAAGGAATGGTATATTCGTTTCCTTTTGTTAATTTGGAAATCACAATCTTATTGTAATTCCCACTCAAATTATTTTTCAATAACTCTATTTCTTCTTCTCTAACTTCTGCTGGCTTTCCTAGCCAAAAAAGATAACGTATTACTCCCCCAATTTCAAAA
>MDTF01002081.1_pt1 | contig 21353 bp, 22 predicted proteins | sample 811191 | NCBI WGS metagenome assembly MDTF01 (sample SAMN05326649, study PRJNA326480) | marine metagenome | isolation source: seawater | place: Southern Ocean | collected 2011
ATAAAAGGTACTGTTCCTGAAATGAATATATCAGAAAATCAAAGCAACAATATTATAATATATCCAAACCCAGCCACAAATATTGTTAGTATCAAGCTATTAACTCAGCAAATGGAACATCTTAAAATTTCGGATATAAAAGGGAGTATTTTGTATGCTGAAACTTTACAAACAAACCAAAAAGAATTGAACATTTCAAGTTTTGCCAAAGGGATGTATTTTATAACCATCACCACAAAAAATGGCGCTGTTGTTGTAAAAAAACTAATGATTAAGTAACCATACAGACAACATACCCAAGTAAGTAACCCCGAAAAAATGAAAAACAAGAAAGGAAACCTATACCTTATACCCTGTACCCTTGGAGAAACCTCACCACTTGAGGTACTCCCTCTTTTGGTTAAAAAAGCGGTAGAAAGCATAGATTATTATATTGTTGAGCATGAAAAGAGCGCTCGAAGGTTTATAAAGGCTATTGATGGTAAAAAATCACAAACCAATTTAAAAATTGAAGAGATAAACAAGTTTACCAATCAAGATGATATTCCAGAAATGTTAGCACCCTGCCTTAAAGGATTTGATATTGGCGTAATCTCTGATGCTGGATGTCCAGGAATTGCAGACCCTGGTGCGGCTGTAGTTGCACAAGCACACAAAAACGGAATCAAAGTAGTACCTCTGGTTGGCCCCTCTTCTATACTATTGGCAATGATGTCTAGTGGTTTTAACGGTCAGAATTTTGCATTTAACGGCTACCTCCCTATAGACAAAGCAGAGCGTAAAGCTAAGATTAAACAATTAGAAAAAAGATCTAGTCAAGAAAACCAAAGTCAATTATTTATAGAAACACCCTATAGAAATAACCAAATGTTAGAGAGCCTAACCACAGCTTTGCAGAAAAGTACAGAAATATGTGTTGCTTGTGATATTACATTATCCACAGAGTATATAAAGACTGCGTCTGCTCAAGATTGGAAGCATATTAAGGTTGATCTTCACAAAAGACCCACACTGTTTATCATTCAAGCTTAGTAGTTTAAAAACTAAACTGCTTTTGCTTTTTTATTTGGCTTGATATAAGAGGTGTCATAGCCAGAGAATTTTTTTAAATAGACATGTATGGTAGTACCAAAGGCATCTTCGAACAGAAACACACCGTCACTTCTTAAATATTTTTTAACATTACCAGCTCCTGCTAAATGTGCAGCAGCGAGAATACCAGACTCTGTAATCAATACACCCTGAATTCTTTTACCAACAAAACGCTTAATATCTCGACGCAAAATCCATTTATTTCTTGCCGTGTGAGCAATAAAAGCACGCTCTTGTAATGCGGCATTTTGCAAAAATGCACTTGGGTTATGCACCCCAATTAAAGAAAGTGTAGCTGCAGCAAATTGATATTTTCCCAAATAGCCATACTTGTTAATGCTGGCGTAATTTCCTGTAGATTCGTTAAAACCGAGCGCTTCTTTAAAACCAATAAATGTTTTACCTAAGAAAAGATTGAAAAAAGGCTTTTTTACGATAGTAGCTCCATGTAACGCCTCTTGCTGGGTAGGTACATGATAGACATAGATTTTATCTGTAATCTTATAGTGAGAGAGGTCTGTAGTGTTTTCTTTGGGAGAAAAACCTGAGACCAAAAACACGGCAACACAAAGCATTACAGTAGATATAATGATACTTTTTTTCATGATTTTTAAAATTACAGCAAGGATGTTGCCTCACAAAATTTCAGCGTGCAAACATATAACATTTAATCTAATACTCAAAACCAGCAGCTAAAACTATAATAATATATTGATATACAACAACTTAAACACTTTTAGGGGGTGTAATAACACGCTCTATAGTAGATATGTAAAGGCCGTGAAAAGCGAAATGAAAAACACTACAAAAGGACAATAAACAGAAATCTTACAAACTATAGATACTATACTTTTAAACAGTTTTGTACCTTAGCGGGATGCTTTCAATTCTTATACCTACATATAATTATGATACCGTAGCGCTCGTAAAAACGCTTCAGCAACAAACTATAGAAAGCACTATTATTTTTGAAATAATAGTACTTGATGACGCATCTACTGATCAAGATAGTATTACTGAAAATAAAAAAATAAACACTCTTGAACATTGCCAGTTTATAGAAAACAAAGAAAACCTGGGTAGAACAGCGACACGAAATAAATTAGCTCTCAAAGCAAAATTTAAATGGCTGCTGTATCTAGATGCAGATGTAATACCCTTAGCTATGGACTTTATAAAGCAATACTCAGAGCAGCTAAACAAAAAATACACTGTTATAAGTGGTGGTATTGTATATGATAAAGAAAAACCAAAAAAGGAACAATTGCTTCGCTGGGTGTATGGTAATAAAAGAGAATCAAAAAGTATTGCAGTGAGAAATAAAAACCCGCACAATTTAATCTCGGCTAATCTACTTATTGATAAAGAGCTATTTTTAAAAGCAAATAATTTTGAGACAAATAAGTATGGCCTGGACATCTATTTCTCATACAAAATAAGAATGCTAAAGCCAGAGATATTACATATAGACAACCCAACGATACACTTAGGTCTAGAGAGCAGTTCTACATTCATCAAAAAATCATTAGGTGCAATAGAAACAACATTTAATCTTGAAAATGAACAAAAGATAGATGCTACTTCACGACCACTCCAAAAAAATACAATCAATTAAATAATACTGGTGTAACAAAAATGTTTATTTTTATTTGTGGTTTTCTTGACAAGAACATCCTCCACAATTTAAACTCAAAAAACCCCTCCATCTTTTTGTTTGATGTGTACAAACTTTTTTATTATTGTAAACTAAAGAAAAATGCCTAGGTTTTCTGTAATCATACCCGTCTATAACAAAGAAAAGCATCTTTCTAAAACCCTAGAAAGTGTACTTCAACAAAGACATGCAGACTTTGAGGTTATTATAGTAAATGACGGCTCCACAGATAGTAGTGAGAAGATAATCAAGACGTTTAAAGATCCTAGATTTCATTATATAAAACAAGAAAATCAAGGGGTTTCTGTAGCCAGAAACACGGGTATAAAGGCAGCAAACGCAAACTATATTGCATTATTAGATGCAGATGATATTTGGGATCATCAATACCTTGAATCAATAAACACACTTATAGATAGCCACCCAAAACAGCATGTATTTGCCTGTGCATGCACTATTGAATCTAGCGGCGCGACACACAGCCCTATCTACAGCATAAAAAATATAGTACCTAATAACACCTATACACTATCTTACTTTACATCAAGCTTTGTAAATACAATACTTACTAGTAGTAGTACTGTTTTACATAAAAGTGTTCTTGAAACAATTGGATACTACAACCCAGTGCTGCGCAGTGGAGAAGACACCGATTTATGGATTAGGGTTGGCTTAGGTTATAACGTAGTTTTTTTGAATACTCCTTTAGCAACATACCGCTTTGAACCTTCAAGCTTGTCAAATTCTCCAAAACAAGTAAAAAACACACTAGATCTAGATTGTTATGAAAAACACATAGCAAACCACACAGGGCTTAAAAAATTATTGGACTTAAACAGGTATTCATTAGCTCTTTTTGCAAAAAGAACAGGAAACAAGAAGAATTATTTAAAATATAAAAAAGGTATAGACCAAAAAAGCCTAAACAAAAAACAACGTTTTTTAATAAACGCACCTAGTTTTGTTTTAAGGAGTTTAGTAAGTGTAAAAGGCGGTTTAGAAAAAGTTGGGCTTCAACTAAGCACCTACAAATGATGTAAAGGCATCGTAATTACGAATGTAATCTTCTTCATCATAGACCTCACTCACCAGTGATAAACAAACGGCGCCTGCAGAAAAATTTTCTAACTCACGCCAAACACCACAAGGAATCAAAAGACCTTTGTTTGGCCTATTTAAGGTAATTGTTCTTCGCGCTGTTCCAGAATCGAGCACCACATCAAAACTACCACTAAGGGCTATTAAAAATTGACGCAGTTCTTTGTGAGCATGTCCTCCTCTACTACTATCACTTGGTACATCATACAAATAGTATACGCGTTTTATATCAAAAGGCAAGACCTGTTTTTCTATGACAGACAAATTTCCACGACCGTCTGGATCACTTATTTTAGGAATTTCTTGTAAGGATATTTTAGTTAAATCAACGTATGACATGGTGTAATAATTTATTCCACTTCTCTGAGATTTCCTGCATCGAAAATTGTGTTACAGATCCTTGGGCTTGTGCTTTCAATTTCAAATATAACACTTCGTCTTTACAAATAACAGCAAGGGCTTCTGCAAAATTCTCTAAGCTTCTTTCTTTAATCAAAAGCCCATTGTGCTCGTGTTTTATTATTTCCCGGGGACCCGAGACAATATCCAAAGAAACAACCGGAACTCCTAATGATAAAGACTCTACCAACACCATTGGAAAACCCTCATAAACACTCGTTAAAGTAACACATCTAGCATTTTTAATTACTCCAAAAGGTTCTTTTATATAAGGTAAAAAGATAATATGTTTTTTACAACCTTGAGCATTAGCAAGATTTTGCAACATCTCTTTATCTGGACCATCTCCCATAATTACTAAAGACACACCATCTTTCCAGATTTGAGAAGCATTAAACGATTTTATTAAAAAAGAAAAATCCTTTATCGCATCATGGATCCTTCCATAACTAAGTATATAATTGGCAGGAAGTTGTACTTCTAGTGATTGCTTCTCTTGCCAAGCTGGATTGTAGGCATTATGTATCGTAACACCCTTAGAAATCCCATTTGCAAAAACAATATGTTTATCAATATAGTTTGAGACAGAAACAGTAGCAATTGCTTCTGCGTAGATGGTAGCCATTTTAGATACTTCCTTCGTGAAATATTCTTCTTTATTTGAACTATGAACTACATAAATAAATGGCATATTTCTGTAAACGTACTTGCTGTAAAATAACTCTCTAAAATAATCGTTCTTAGGTCTGTGATCAATTACAACATCAAAAGATTGAGATGTTAAATACTTTCGTAGTTTTTTAAACCGAAATAATCTGGCCAAAAAATGGTCCTTATTTGATTTAAGAACACCTAGATTAAAGACCGTGGCGGAGTGTTTAAAGTCAATTTCATTATTTAAAACAACAATATGAACCTGATGCCCTAAGCTAGAAAGCATCTGTGAAAGCATAGCTACAGAACGCTCTGCTCCACCTTTTGTCAAAGAAATAGAAACTAGGCAAATTTTAAATTTCTTTTTATGCGCTGTTTGCGTCATCAATTAATGTTATTTTTGATGCATACCAAAACCCAAAGATACCATAAATATGAAGATCCTTCTCGTTGGTGAATATAGCAGATTGCACAATTCGTTGCAAGAAGGACTGCGCGCTTTGGGGCACGATGTCATCCTTATTTCAACGGGTGATTACTTTAAAAAGTATCCAAGTGATATTAAAATAAAAAGAAGCTTTGATGCAGGTTTAGCTCGAAAAATTAAAATAGCACTGTTTCAGCTTTTTAATATAGAGCTTACCTCTTGGGGTATGACCAAGCAGTTTTTTAATACTTCAGAAAAACTAAAGGGATTTGATGTAGTACAACTCATCAATGAAAGCCCTTTTGGAGCCACTGTTAAGGATGAAATGAAAATGATTTCGTTCTTGAAACAAAACAATAAAAAACTATTTTTATTAAGCTGCGGTACAGACTATTTGAGTGTGAAACACCAATTAAGCGACGCAAACCCCTACTCTATATTAAGTAATTATAAGGACGGTAGCGTCTCCAAAGAATCTTTTAAAAACATCTTAAAATACCAAACACCACCCTTTAAAAAACTACATGATTTTGTATTTAAAAACATAGATGGCTGCATTGCTAGTGATTATGATTATCACATGCCATTAGCGGGAAACCAAAAGTACTTGGGGTTGATACCAAACCCTGTAAACACATCAAAACTTAGTGTTTGTGAGATAGACACAAAAGGCCCAATTGTTATTTTTATGGGGATTAACAGAACAAATTACCACAGTAAAGGGATTTCTTACTTTGAAAAAGCAATAACAATTATTCAACAAAAATTTCCGAAGGAGGTACAAATAGAAATTGTCGAGAATTTGCCCTATGAACAATACATAGAAAAATACAACAATGCGCATATCATCTTAGATCAAGTATTTGCCTATGACCAAGGCTACAATGCACTAGAGGCTATGGCAAAAGGGAAAGTGGTTTTTACGGGCGCAGAAACGGCTTTTATGCAACATTATAATCTTAACCATCCAGTTGCAATAAATACAATACCTGAAGAACATAGCATCGTTTTAGCGCTAGAAGACCTCATCAAAAACCCAGAAAAAATCGCAGAAATTGGAATGGCTGCACAACGCTTTGTTGCTTTGCATCATGATTACAAAAAAGTAGCTCAGCAGTATATTGATCTTTGGAAATAAACTACACTACAATAGCGGGGTCTAAATCTTGTGTTTTTTGATTTTTAAAATAACGCCACACCAAGAAAAATACAACTATAAAATAAATAATATACCGCAAAAAGTGACCAATAACGATGCCTTCTAAACCATACTGGGCAACCAAATAGTTTGCAAAACCATAAAACAACCCTAGAGACAAAAGCTCTGAAAAGATAAAGTTACGCACCATTTTTTTTGCTAAAAACTGATGGGCTAAAACCAAGGATGCTAGTCTAATAAAATCTCCTAACAATTGCCATTTAAACAGCGGTAACATCTCGTCTAATCCAGGATATAAAAGATGTACGATGATAGATTTTCCAAAAAAAACGAGCATCATTCCCAGTCCAAAAATAGGCAACAATGTTTTATAGATAGATAGAACTTCTTTTTTAAAAGCCTTTCCAGTATAGATTCCTGCGAACTTTGGAAGCACATACAAAGAAAACAAAGACCCAGAAAAAACCATATAATTTCTTGAAATAAATGTAATGTTTGTCCAGACACCAGCATCTTTTTCGCTCATTTTTTCTGCAAGCATAGAACGAATATCTATCTCAACAAAATGGAGTAAGATCGTAGCTACAAAAGACATGAGTGTAAAGGCCAATAGGTTCTTTAAAAAGGGAGTTTTAAATTTTAATTTAGAAAACTGCACATACTCATTAAGTAGTTTATAAAAAATCACAAGAACAACAAGCACCTGTATTGCAGGCGCTAATACTATAGCAAGCAAAGCTCCAGAAAGATTGTATTGATAAAGACATACGACAAGTAATACAATACTAAAGAGGTAGCTAATAAGCTCGATCTTAGCAAACTTTTTATATTCAGACAAGCCATTTACAACACCAATAAAAACGCGTTGTATGGCTATCGTTGGTGCTAATACAGCAACAAATTTGATGACAAAACTATAGTCTATACTATCTGTAAAGAGGTAATTGCTTATTGGGCTTGCAAAGAAAAACAGCAGCACACTAGAAAGCAATGTTCCAATAATCATAAAAACAAAAGCAGTAGAAAAAAGCTCTTGGAGTTTGGGTTTGTCTTCTTTATACTCAGAGAGGTACTTAACAACACCGTTGAAAACCCCTAAAGAAGTTAGAGACGTAAGTAACTGAGTGAGACTGCGTAATTGGCCTATTTTAAAAAGTCCTTCTGCACCAACTAGATCAAATAGTAGTCGCTGTACAACAGCAGATACTAATAACCTAATAGATACCACGACAGCATTTAAAGAGGTCATCTTTAGCAGTATATTACTTTTTATAAAGTGCGGTATTTTCAATTAGTATGCATTTACAACGTTGATTACTTTTTGAACTTGCGCAGGAGTCATCACCGGGCTCATCGGCAAGCTAATAACGTGTTGGTGTAGTCTTTCTGAAACAGGAAATTCTAATGCTTTAAATTCTTTTAATGCCTCTTGATGATGGGGAGCAATAGGATAATGTATTAAAGTACCAATTGCTGCCTCTTTGAGATAGTCTTGAAATCCACCTCTAGCCTCTACTTGAACCACAAATAAGTGGAATACATGATTTTTGGTACCATCGTAACGCGGTAAAGTGATTTTTGGATTGGTAATTCCTTGTATATAAACACCTGCTATTTTTCTTCTTGCATCATTATCTGCATCTAAAAAAGGCAACTTAACAGATAGAAAACTAGCCTGTATTTCATCAAGCCTAGAGTTAACTCCTAGCAGCTCATTAACATATTTTGATGAAGACCCATAATTGCGCAACTTTTTTATAACCCCAGCTAAGGAAGCGTCATTTGTCGTTACAGCGCCGCCATCACCAAGAGCGCCTAAGTTTTTGCTAGGGTAAAAACTAAAACCTGCAGCATGCCCCAAGTTTCCGGCACGTTTTCCATTTTGGTAAACGGCTCCATGGGCTTGTGCAGCATCTTCAATAATTAATAGCTTGTTGTAAACTGCAAGGTTATTTATTTCATCCATAGGTGCAATTTGCCCATACAAATGTACTGGCATAATGGCTTTTGTTGAGGATGAAATAGCTTCTTTTAATGCCTTAATATTAAAGTTGAATGTTTCTTTTTCTGCTTCTACTAATACCGGTTTTAAACCGGCTTGTTTTATCGCTAAAATAGTTGCGATATAGGTATTAGAGGCTACGATTACCTCATCTCCCTCTTGAAGTTTACCGAGTACTTTGTACCCTTCTAAAATAAGACGCAATGCATCTAGGCCATTACCAACACCAACGCAATATTGGGTTTCACAGTAATCTGCAAACCTGCTCTCAAAGGCACTAACTTGATTCCCTAAAATATAATAGCCGCTATCTAAAAAATCTTGGAACTGATTTTTAAATGAAGCTTCAAAACGTGAATTAATTGCGTGTATGTCTATAAATGGTATCATAGTATCTGCAAATCTAGGGTTTTATAAACTGCAGTATCTACAAGGTAGTTATCTGCCACAAAGGTACGTGCGCCACAACTTTCTTTCCAAAAAATGAGACCCTTGTTTAAGGAGGCACCATTTTCCTCACTTGATATATTAAAATCGAAGTATCGCTTACTGCTATCAAAATGATTTATGATATAATCATAGGCCAAGTCTAAAGAACCAAAGGCATTTTTATCACTGTTTCCAGAAACATACTGAGGATGAATTGTCGTTTTGGTTACAAACACTGTGGTACCAGCTACTATAACATTGTCTTTATATACACTTACTTGCTTGATGTTTCCAGGAAATTTTGTGGCAAGCATTTGTATTTCCTTTAGGCTATGCACAGGTGCAATGCCATGCTTTTTTTGAAGATTTGGAATTAATATTTCATTCCAAAAACCTTCAAAATTTGTATCTACTTGTATGGTAAGACCATTACGTTTGGCTTTGTTAATGCCTTCTCTTCTGTTTTTCTGAAATTTTATTTTATTGGTAGTATCTATGACCATTAATGCATCTCTTTTAATGAGAGTTGCACCAGCTTTGAATAAAAAATACGATAACTCATCTGAAGGAATGGTATTGTAAAACGCTGGTATGTTACGGATTTCCATAGCATTAATATCATTGGAGTGCAGGTATTTCAATAATGCTTTAAAAGCTTCAAAAGCATAGAGCAGTTTGGCCGTTTTTTGTAATACAAAACCACCATAGGTAAGTCCTTGGTGTGAGTAGAGTTTCCCGCCTTTAATATTGGCGGGTAACACAGCATATAAACAATCATCCTTGTATACCAGTAAAGAACAATCTGTAAACCTCTCTCTGTGATAGTCCATGAAATCACGAGCAAACAAAAAAGTAGCATTTTTTGCCTCACAAACAAAAGCATCCCAGGCTGTGCGATGTTCTTGAGTATATTTTTCTACACGATAATTGGACATAAAATTATTATTTTTTTTGCGTACTACAGTTTCAAAATAGTATTATTCTGGAACTGCCTCAAAAACGATCTTTCCATCTGTATCGATGTACTTGTATACTCCCTGTGGAGCATCTTTATTTAAAATAACATAGCTACTGTCATCTTGAAGGTACTCAAGGTATGATGTATCTTCTGACAAGTAAGATACCAAAATCCTGAAAACGTTTACAGCACTTTTAAAATTTATATCAAATGCCGGTATATTACCTTGCGGCCAACGAATGGATAAATTACTACTAAACATAGAATAAATGAGATCTCTATCTTGTGTCTTGGTATAGGTTTGTTGGGTGTATTGCATCCCTACAAATCCGCCGTGGTCTGCCATAATCACGATTAGGGCTTTAGGATCATTTTTTTGTATTACATCCAGTGTCTTTATAAGAGTCTCATTGGCCTTGGCGAGTGTTTCTTGCCAAAGTTCTCGTTCTCCTTTAACACCTAAAGATTTTATTTTTTCACCATGAATGTGTCCTGGATTAAAAATCTCAATAAAGAAAAATTTAGGTTGCTCAACCACTTCTTTTGTATAGCTCTCAAGAGGTGTGATTATATCATAATAGGTGCCTAAACCAGTGCCAATATACCCAACATCACTAGATTTAAAATTGCAAACATCATACCCTAAGGCAGGTTTATTGAGTAATAAATATGGCATTTCTGCCAAAAAATAACTTTTATACCCATTTTTTTTAAAAATAGAAAGCGTCGTATTCTTTGAGACAATCATATCTCTAGCATTGGTGTTTTCTGTAAAGCTTTTGCCTTCTCCATAATAGTGATGCTTCATCATAAAGGTGGCACTATTTGATGTTAATGTAGAAGCATAATTACTCCGAAAATCCTGGTAAGTCTTGAAATTATTTGTATCCAAATAGTGCTTAAACGCATCATTATCTAGGGTATAATAGCCCTTATCAATTTCTGAGAAATTAACATAGCCATCTGGTTGAATGAAATACACATTAGGCTTTTTAACAAAGATAGCTCCTTGAATATTGTCTGGTTGTTGTGTCCAAGCGCTATTATAAAATACCTGGTTGCTTACTACCGGTATTAATGTAAAGAGGCCCATAATGGCTAGAAGCAACTGCAGCACTATTATTTTTTTATACTCTTTCCACAAAAAGAAAGTAGTCAAAGCGGCTACCAGGATGATGCCAACCGTTATTTTTCTTTGAATTCCTGCATACAGACATACTTTCATTAAAAATAAAAAAGTGAACATACCCAAAAAAGGAAGTACGTACTGCTGCCATTTTTTCAAAAAAGAAACTGTAGAGAATAATTTATTAGCAAGAAAAAAAACTGCCGCTGGAAGTATCATAAAACTCCCGATAAAAAAACCTAAATGCTCCCAGGAGTTAACCAAGGAGAAGTTGTTACTGTAATAAAATAATATTGGATAAAGTCCTGCTGCTAATGAAGTAAGCAAAATAGCGTCCTTCCTAGACTTTAAAAAAGAACTAAAAACAGAAGGTATGTTCTTTGCAGACATCTATCCTTTGTTTTTTAATAAATATAAAACCCTTTTGGTTCCAGGAACAACCTCTTTTTTCTCAATATCAAAATAGTGTTGGTAGCCAGTTTCAAATGAGGCTTGATTATAAAAATCAAAATGATTAATAAACTCACGCTTTCTCACAAGTAAAGATGTTACCCAAGAATCTTCTCTGGTCGGAAACTCAATTACTAAATATTTTGAAAAAGAAGCGAAAAATTGAGCAGATCTATCAAAAGGCACATTACCACTTAAAGTAATATGGTGGATAAGAGCCAATGCCATAGTTACATCTGGGCTATAGTTTTGTAACCTCTCTACAAGAGAATTACGCTCTGTATTATTTAAACCTATACCAGGGGCTGGTTGTAAGACATCACAGACAAAAGCCAGCATGTTGGTTTCTTTATTTTGTTGTGCCTGCTTGTAATTATGCGCTACAGCATTGCTATCAATATCGGTAACAATTACATGAGGTACTTTATGAACCACTGTACGAGCAAAGGTGCCATCATTACCCCCAATATCAATAAGCCTTTGAGGATTTAATGATGTTACCCAATCTTCAATTAATGTTTTTTTACCTTGAAATGCAGCATCATTATAATTGGTCTTATCATAATAATCTCCCCATTCTGTCTCTTCTTTAATTGACAACTTTTTAATAAAATCAAAAAGGTTGTCGATGATATTATTTTGTGCTTTGAAAGAAAGTTTTGCGATTTTAGTTTCAGCCTTATAGTCTTCACTGTGTTTACTTTCCATTTTAGCCAACAAATGTATGTTTGTGAAAATGGTAGAACTCAATTTTGTTTTTCCTGGCAGTAATGATGAGATTAATTTTACAGGAATACCGTCAATATGAGATTGTAGCATTTTAAAAATCTCGGTGCCGTGGTAACTCGCTAAAACTAAAGGACCAAAAAAATGTGTGATAAATTGTTTGTAGGCTCGCCAGGGAGTATCCTGCTCATAAAAATCAAAGGATAAGGTGTCAATAAAAATAGGGCTTCCTTTATGAAAAGTAACATTATAGGCTGATGCATCTTTTAAGATAAAGCCTTTTGACAATGCATATTTTTGAATTTTCAAGGTATGCAAAGCAGCGTGCTTATACTGCTCAAAACTCCACTCATATGGGTTAGTTATAAAAGCAATAGGCTCTGGTGTAAGTACTATTTGATCTTCAGACACAGAAGTTTCCTGATGAGCTATTAACAATCTGTTTTTTATTAATGTCTTAAAAAAAGCACTGTCTTTTAAAGCATTGTATTGTTTGAAGTAAATAGGATTGATAGCACGCCTTAAGACGTCCCCATCATGAAACATGTATCCTGAGGGATCTCTAAAAGAAGCTTGATGCGGATGAGTATTATTTTGTTTCATCTGCATCATCTTTCTCATCAAGGTCTATAGAATCATAGGTGTCATCGTCTTGCTTAAGTAAACCAAGAAAGCCTTTAACCTTATACATTACACCTTTAGAGAATAATAAAACGCCTGCTGCAGCCGCGACAACGGCTTGAACTATCATAGCTCCTAGACCTGGATCAAAATATAAAAAAATCATAACATTGTTTTTAAGTATAGCAAACGTGCTTCTACAAATAAACTAAAAAACCGCTACTTTATTGAAGGTATCTCTTGTTATTCTTCTTAAATAACAGCATAATGTTGTACCACATATAGATAATAGACAAAAACTAAATATCACATAAAAACTATCAGTTTTTCTTATATTTGCAACAAACACACTAACTATGACTATTACACAACTAAAATACGTCTTGGCTGTTGCTGAAAACAAGAACTTCACCAAAGCAGCACAAAAGACTTTCGTCACACAACCCACCTTAAGCATGCAAATACAAAAGCTTGAAGAAGAGCTTGAAATTTTAATTTTTGACAGAAGTAAAAAGCCTATTGAGCTCACACCTGTTGGGCAAAAGATAGTAAGTCAAGCTCGCAATATTGTAACTGAGAGTGAACGTATGCAGGATGTGGTTGATCAAGAAAAGGGATTTATTGGGGGTGAATTTAAAATAGGAATTATACCAACGGTCATGCCTACTTTATTACCTATGTTTCTTAAAAACTTTACAAATAAATACCCTAAAGTACAGCTCAAAATAGAAGAGCTTACTACAGATGACATTATAAAGAAGCTTCGTGATGGGCATCTGGATGCCGCAATTGCAGCTACACCATTACTACAAGACAATATTAAAGAACGGGTATTATATCATGAACCTTTTGTTGCCTATGTGCCAGAGAATCATAGACTTTCAGAAAACAAAAAAATTAATAGTGATGATTTAGACTTAGATGACCTGTTATTGCTAGAAGATGGACATTGCTTTAAAGATAGTGTCATAAATCTATGTAAATCACAACAGGCACAACTAGAAGATCATTTTCAACTACAAAGTGGAAGTTTTGAAACACTCATAAAATTATCTAATGAGGGATTAGGCATGACACTCTTACCGTATTTACACACCCTTGATCTTTCAGAAAAACAAGCAAAAAAACTACGGCACTTCACAGATCCTACTCCCGCGAGAGAAGTGAGTATTATTTATGGTAAAAGTGAATTAAAAATGCAACTTGTAAATGCTTTGCATGATGTTATTGCTGGTGTAATAAGAGGTGCTATACGCTTTAACGATGTAAAAATTATAAGTCCACTAAAGTAAGTCTAACACAAACTCATAAAAAAAGCACTCCAAAGAGTGCTTTTTTTATGGTTTTAATAGTGTTAAACATTGATTAAGTTGCGGGTGTTGCTTTACTAAAGAATCAACCCAAATCATTAGTTCCTCAATTTCATAAGGTAATAACCGTGTAATTGCTTTTTTAAGCTCCTTGCTAAAAAGTTGAACATCAAAACTTACTTTAGACAAGACTGCTTTGGTGTAGTCAAACATTGCTCTAGGCATATTGAATAATTATAATAAGGTTATGTAGTTTTTTATCCTATAAAGCTGGGTTTGTTAATTTAAATAAATATAATGAAAAAATTATAAAAAATAGAATTTGTTAACAACTATACGCACCTGAAAAAGCTTAAAATGAGGATTGACTCTAGATTATCAAAACTTTACCTTGAGTGACCATTGGAAATTAAATTCAGAAACCACATTGCCTTTACTATCTGTTCCAATGGCTTTCATCCAGCAAACTTGACCTTCGTTTGTTTCTATAGCAGCAGCAATAGCCTCTTTTACAAGAAGCCCGTCTAAACAGGTAAAGGATATTCGACCTTTCGCTTTTTTATCAAACCGCGCATTATTTGTGGTAACAAGCATAGATATTTTAGCGCCACTTTGGGCAATACTAGTCATTACTAAAGCACCAGTTGCTAACTCTGCGGCCATGCCTTGTATTGCCCAAAACATAGAATTAAATGGATTTTGATTAATCCACCTGTGCTTTACCGATGTTACACAATGAGAAGTTTCAATAGTTTTTACACGCACTCCTGTAAAATAACAAGAAGGTAACTTAAAAAATATGTAGCTATTAAGTGCAAAAGGAGTCAAATTCATGTATTGTGATTTTTAACGAAGATAATTGAAGAAAATTAAATAGCACTCCTATTTTTATAATGTAGCAGTAAAAAGACAAAATCGCAGAAAGACAAAAGCATAGCACATTACATTTTATAGTATTATTCTTAAAAGTATTTCACAATTTAAAATAATATTTAAAAAATGTTAAGTATTGAAAAACAATTGTTTAAAAACGATACTGTATTGATTTAGCGTTAACTTTATGTTAATTATAGTACTAGGTGTAACATAATACCTTCTTTTAGACATATACTTGTATAAGAAACTATTAAATCAATATATATATATTTAGAAAAACCAACCTAATGAACACAATAATTAATATAATCCTTGCCCTTGTATTAACCATTACAGGAGCAAACGTTTTAGAAAAACAACAAGACACAGCCTTAGAGATAAAAAAAACTATTAAATCAAGTTATAAAAATAACTGCCAATTAAAATTGCAACCAGCCTTATATAAAAGTACGCAACAATGAATATTGAAAACACAAAAGCGCAAATGCGTAAAGGAGTATTAGAATACTGTATCCTTTCTGTTTTAAGAGATGGAGAGGCCTATACTAGTGATATTCTAACAAGCCTTAAAGACGCAAAATTACTGGTAGTAGAGGGTACTATTTATCCTCTTTTAACAAGGTTGAAAAATGCTGGCTTACTCTCGTATCGATGGGAAGAATCAACCAGTGGTCCACCAAGAAAATACTATGCACTCACTCAATCAGGCACTATATTTTTAATAGAATTAACAAGCACTTGGAGCAACCTTCAAAAAGCAGTCTCTAAAGTAACCAATACAAGCAACAAAAAATGAAAAAGACAGTCAATATAAATCTAGCCGGAACTTTTTTCCACATCGACGAAGATGCTTTTGGAAAATTATCACGCTACCTAGATGCTATCAAAAAGTCAATAAGTGACCCTATTGGGGGAGATGAAATCATTAGAGATATAGAAGCGAGAATTGCAGAACTTTTTTCAGAAAAGCTAGAACGTAACACACAGGTTGTTTCTATCAAAGAATTGGATGTTATTATCACGATCATGGGGCAACCAGAAGACTACATCATGGACGAGAACAGCTTTGAAGAAGAAGCTTCAAAAAGTGATGTTTCCAAAAACAAACCTTCTAACCACAAACAATTATTTAGAGATATAGACAATAAGTTTGTAGCGGGTGTATGTTCTGGTCTAGGACATTACTTAGGGCTAGATGCAGTATGGGTTCGTTTGTTCTGGATTTTACTTACTGGTTTCACTAGTGGGTTTGGTGTGTTTGCCTACATCCTCTTTTGGATTTTGGTTCGTGCCGCAGAAACTACAAGTGAAAAACTTAAAATGACCGGAGAAGCGATTAACATATCCAATATTGAAAAAAAGTTTAACGAGGGGTACCAAACGGTATCAGAGAGTATAAAAAATGCAGAGTTTGATAAATATGGAAAGAAAATTAAAAAGGGATCAGCCACCTTCTTTGACTCTCTTGGCAGTACTATGTTATCGATACTCAAAATATTTGTAAAATTATTTGGGCTTATTATTTTAGCTTCTGGTCTCATAGGGCTCATTTCTATAATTATAGGGATGGTTGCTTTTGGAACTTTTGGCATCTATAATACAGGTGCAGGAATGGATATGTACCAGTTAATTGATACAACAAATACTCCTATATGGCTTGCATCTATGATACTCACACTTGCTGTAGGGATTCCATTATTAGTGTTATTTATTTTAGGCTTAAAAATCATTGCCCCTAACATTAAGTCTATTGGTACACCCGGGAAAATCACCCTGCTTGTGCTTTGGGTAGCGGCACTTAGCACACTAATAATTTTAGGTATCAGGCAGGCTACAGATAGAGCATATGAGGACACAACGAGCACAGAGACATCAATAGAGGTAAATACAGAAACACCGCTAAGGTTAAGTATGCGCAATAATGAAAAGTATAATTATGAAGCGCGAAAAGATGGAGGTCTAGAAGTTAAGCCAGATGAATATGGAAACAAAATCTTATACTCTAGTGACATTAGGTTAGTTGTAAGAAGCACCAATGATGCTGTTGGAAAAATAATCATAGAAAAATCTGCAAGCGGCAAAGATTATAAAGAAGCTAAAGCCAGAGCAGAAGCTATTAGATTTAAGTACGAGTATAATTTTAACACTAATGAGTTACTCTTGGATGGTTACTTCTTGACAGATATTGCTAATAAATATAGAGATCAAGAAATGGAAATCATCTTGTATTTACCAGTAAACACAAGACTAATAGCCGCACAAAACACGAAATCTTTCCATAGAAATGAATCAAGGTATAGAGATATTCTTAATGCAGGAGACGAGGGTAAGGTATTATTAATTACCGCTTCAGGAACTCAATGTTTAGACTGTACTACAGCATCTAAAACAGCCGTAATACCAACACCGCCAATAACTCCTAACAAACCTGCTGTGCCTGTAAATAAGAATCAAGATTAATACCATACACTACAAAAACAGTAGAGAACAAAAAAAGCTGCAATACTAAGTATTGCAGCCTTTTCACATTATGTATTAAATCTTATGCTTCTACAGCAGTCTCAACAGTAGCTAAATACCGCTCTGCATCCAAAGCAGCCATACAACCAGTACCCGCAGCTGTAACAGCTTGGCGGTATTCTTTATCTTGTACATCTCCACTAGCAAACACCCCTGGTAGGTTTGTTTTGGTAGACTTTCCCTGGGTAATTAAATATCCAGTGTCATCCATATCCAGCTGCCCTTTAAAAATTTCTGTATTGGGTTTATGTCCAATGGCAATAAACAATCCAGTAATCGCAATATCTTCTGTAGTTCCTGTGTTGCTATTTTTCATACGCAATCCCTCTACTACCATGTCACCTAAAACCTCATCAACTTCGGTGTTGTAACGTAAATCAATATTTGGTGTAGAGGTAACTCTATGTTGCATCGCCTTACTGGCTTTCATGTAATCTTTACGAACCAACATGGTTACTTTATTACAGATGTTAGCAAGATAGGTAGCTTCTTCTGCAGCCGTATCTCCAGCTCCTACAATAGCAACGTCTTGACCTTTATAAAAGAACCCGTCACAAACAGCACAGGCAGAAACCCCTCCGCCACGTAATTTTTGCTCGCTTGGCAAGCCAAGATACTTTGCTGTTGCTCCCGTAGAAATAACAACAGATTCTGCTTCTATTTGTGTTTTACCATCAACCGTAGCTTTATGAATTCCTCCAACTTCGGTACTAAATTCAACAGCGGTAATCATACCTATTCTCACCTGCGTCCCGAAACGTTCTGCTTGTTGTTGTAATTGCACCATCATTGTAGGGCCGTCTATTCCATCTGGATATCCAGGGAAGTTATCAACCTCTGTTGTTGTTGTTAACTGTCCTCCAGGCTCCATACCTGTATACATAATAGGGCTTAGATCTGCACGTGCAGCATATATTGCAGCAGTATATCCCGCAGGACCACTACCAATTATTAAACATTTTATTCTTTCTATGGTATCGCTCATGGCTATTTTTTTCAGAATTTTTATAGGAATTCAAAAGTAAACATTTTCACAAAAAGGGACGTAAAAAGTTATTAAGAAACCTAATAGTCATATTGTTAGTTACTATACGTTGTATTGATATTCAACAGGATACAGTCTGTATCTTTACATCTTAAATATCTATGGCTTAAAATATGACATGGATTTAAAATTTCGGCATAACGTATCACAAGCATTGTTTATATTTGCAAGCAAAATTGAGGACTATGAGTACTACAAAAAATGGAATCAAAATACAATTAAACACTATTGAAGAGGCTATTGCTGACATCAAACAAGGAAAGGTGATAATTGTAGTAGATGATGAAGGTCGAGAAAATGAAGGTGATTTTGTAGCGGCTGCAGAAAACATTACACCAGAAATCATCAACTTTATGGCAACCCATGGCCGTGGACTTATATGCACCCCTATTACCGAAAGCCGTTGTAAAGAATTACACCTTGATATGATGGTGGGTAATAATACAGACCCAATGGAAACAGCTTTTACTATTTCTATAGATTTAAAAGGACATGGGGTAACCACCGGTATTTCTGCTGCAGATAGAGCCAAAACAGTAAAATCTTTGGTAGACCCTACCATAAAACCCTTTGATTTAAGTAGACCAGGACATATATTCCCGCTAAAGGCTAAAGAGGGAGGCGTGCTGCGCAGAACAGGACATACAGAGGCTGCTATAGACTTTGCTAGATTGGCAGGATTAAACCCTGCTGGAGCCATCGTTGAAATCATGAATGAAGACGGAACCATGGCGCGCTTACCAGAACTTGCTGAAGTAGCCAAAAAGTTTGATTTAAAATTGGTGTCTATTGAAGATTTGGTGGCCTATAGAATGGAACATGATTCTTTAATAGAAAAGGAAGAAGATTTTACTATTAATACAAATTTTGGAGCCTATCGCCTAAGAGCATATAAACAAACCACAAATGACCAAGTGCACATTGCCCTAACAAAAGGTGACTGGAAAAACAACGAACCAATTGTTGTACGTATGAATTCCACCTTAGTAAACAATGATATTCTAGGAGCATTAACAAGTAATGTAGACAAAAAACTAGATGACATGTTTAAAGTCATCGAGAAGCAAGGAAAAGGAGCTATGGTCTTTATCAACCAGCAAAGCCAATCTTTTAATCTTTTAAATAGACTTAAAACCTTAAAAGAAATCCAAAAAGGAGATGAAATCACTAAAGCTCCTAGCATTAAAATGGACACAAGAGACTTTGGTATTGGAGCACAAATACTTCACGATTTAGGCATACATAAAATACGTTTGGTTTCTAACAGTAAACAAGAAAAACGTGTAGGTATGATTGGGTATGGGCTAGAAATTATTGATTATGTTCCTTACTAGAAATTAAAGGAACCCTTTTTAATAACCAGACCAAACTAATTCCTGTTTTCTAAAACCTTTTTGTACATCTATATTTACCTAGCAACTACAAACCTGTTGTCTATATTATAACAAAGTTATATAGGTCATAAACTAGACATACAAATAGTATTTATTCGCTTTTTCGGGATGCCTTTAACCTCTAAAGCATCAACAACCAATTATCTTTACACCAATGAAACAATACGCAGAAGCTTCTCCGAAAGATCAAAATAAAAAAAGCAAAGTAACCATGGCCTCTGCCTTTAAGACCATTATTTGGCCTCGCAGAAACTTGGTCTTTGTTGGCCTAGCTTTAATAGTTGTAGGGCGTCTTGCTGGATTTATATTACCCTTAAAATCTAAGGAACTCTTAGATAGTATTATTCCAAACAAAGACATTCAAGGGCTGTACAACATGTTATGGATGGTAGGTGTTGCCCTTTTGGTTCAAGCTATTACCTCTTTTTTACTTACACGAATTTTAAGTGTGCAAGCCCAGCTTCTTATTAGTGAACTGCGTGCACAAGTACAAAAAAAGATACTTTCATTACCCATTAGTTTTTTTGATAACAATAAATCTGGTGCCTTAGTATCTCGTATTATGAGTGATGTAGAAGGAGTTAGAAACCTTATTGGTACTGGATTAGTGCAACTGGTTGGAGGAACTATTACTGCTATAATATCTGTGGTATTATTAATTCAAATAAATCCCTGGATGACACTTTTTGTTTTCCTTCCTGTAGCAATTTTTGGTTTTGTTGCTTTAAAAGCTTTTAAATACATTAGACCTATATTTCGGGTACGCGGAAAGATTAACGCCGAAGTAAAAGGAAGACTTACAGAAACACTAGCTGGAGTAAGAGTCATTAAAGGTTTTAATGCAGAAGCGCAAGAAAACAGAGTCTTTGAAGAAGGTGTTGACAAACTATTTCAGAACGTAAAAAAGAGTCTAACAGCCACGGCAATTATGACTAGCTCATCTACTTTTCTATTAGGTTTAGCTTCTGTAGGAATTATGGGTATTGGGGGGTATTATATGATACAAGAAACCATGACTGTGGGTGATTTTTTACTATTCACTTTATTATTGGGCTTTATGATTGCACCTATTGTGCAAATGAGCAATATAGGAAGCCAAATCACAGAAGCCCTTGCAGGTCTTGATCGTACAGAAGAACTCATGAATCTAACTGCCGAGGATGAAATGGAGAATCGCACCATTGTTTTGGATGACATACAAGGTAAGCTAGAATTTAGCAATGTATCCTTTGCCTATGATCATGGCAAAGACGTATTACACAATATAGATTTAACAGTAGAGCCTGGAAATGTAATTGCCTTAGTAGGAAGTTCTGGATCAGGAAAATCTACTATCGCAGGTTTATGTGCAACTTTTTTAACGCCACAATCTGGGAGCGTAACTATGGATGGTGTAAATCTGGCAAATGTAAA
>MDTF01010440.1_pt1 | contig 21353 bp, 25 predicted proteins | sample 811191 | NCBI WGS metagenome assembly MDTF01 (sample SAMN05326649, study PRJNA326480) | marine metagenome | isolation source: seawater | place: Southern Ocean | collected 2011
AAGCTCCAATATCTATTGCTTTTTTTGCATCTTCTACGGACATAATTCCTTTTAAGGCAAAGGGCCCATTCCACTTTTTAATAGCATATTCAGCATGTTTCCAATTCATAGATCTATCGAACTGTTCATTAAGGTAGTCCATAATAGACATCTCAATACTACTACCTTTCTTTGTCATATGAGAAACATTTGCTAATGTTAATTTTCCTCCTAATAAATACTTTACGCTCCATTCTGGGTGCATAGCAAAGCTCAAGAGACTCGAAAGAGTTAGGGATGGCGGTGTGGTAAAACCTGTGCGATGATCACGCTCTCTATTCCCAGCAACAATCGTATCTACCGTTAAACACATTGCTTTAAACCCTGAATGTTTACAACGCTCTATTAAATTATCAGTTAAGCCCTGATCTTTATGAATATAAAGCTGAAACATTTTTGGTCCATTAGAAACTTTAGAAACGTCTTCAATACTAGTATTTGCCATTGTAGATAAACTAAAAAAAGTTCCAAACTTTTCTGCTGCTTTGGCCGTTCCTTTTTCTCCGTCAGGGTGATACATTCTATGCATCGCAGTCGGTGACAAAAAAAAAGGAAACTTAATGTTTTGTCCTAAAACAGTTGTTGAAAGATCAACTTTGCTTACATCGGTCAAAACTGAAGGAATAAGATCACAATCATCAAAAGAACTACTATTACGCTTTATTGTTACCTCATCATCTGCTCCTCCATCTATGTAATGAAATATTGGAGATGGAAGTTTTTTTTTTGCAAGCTTTCGAAAATCATCGACATTATAACAGTCGCTGAGTTTCATTAAAGACTAAAATCGATTTATAAAATTTAAGTGTATGTTATTTACACCTGGATTATAGTCCGCCAAATCACCATTAGAAATATGACTGAGTCCTAAAGAAAATATTCCTAAATAACCAGCGTCAAATCCTATATCAAGCTGCGATCTAAATTCTAAAATTTGTCCCAATGGTTTTGAATATCCTATTTTTGTTGTTTTTCTATTTTTATCGTATGAACCTCGTTTATCTGATCCATAAGAATAAAGTCCCGGGGCAAATGATGGAGTAATGACAAGTCTTCCTATTTGATAATCTATTTTAGCCCCTGCATACGCCATTGCTGCATAATACTCGGTCATAAAAGCCCCAACCAAAGGCTTTATTTCTCCAATGGGTGTTTCGTACGATTTATCAAAATTATAATCAAAACCTAAAGAAATCGCTCGCTGATCCGCATTTTCTGAATCAAATTGGAATACTGAAGTTTTGAACTCACCTGCATTAACTTTTGTGCTGATTATTAATGCCAAAAAAACAAAAATTTTTAAAATATTTTTCATAATTATTATGTGATTTTTACTAGTAAAATAGTAATAAAAAAAGAAAATATTTAGTTAGAATTAGTAGTTTTTACCTCTTTTTTTTAATATTTATTGTTTTCTTATAAATTAAGGCCCCTCCCATCAAAATAAACGAAAAAGGCAATATCCATAATAATATAGTTTTCATTTTTAAAGGGGGGTCAAAGAGAATCCAATCTCCATATCTGTCTGTTAAATATTTGTATATTTCACGATCTGTCTGATTATTCATGATTTTTTTTTTTATTACTTTTTTTAAATCGATTGCAAAGTCAGAATTTGAATCGTTAAGCGATTGACCCTGACATACCAAGCACCTTATATTTTTAAAAATCTTTAATTCTCTTTCTATAGAAGCCCCTACAAATTGTGCAAACACAAAAGACGTAAACAATGTAATTAAAAATATTTTTTTCACTTTATTAGTTCATTTATTTTTAAATAAATTTTCTGATTTAAGGGTCCTACATGCTTAAAAATAATTATACCTTGGGAATTAACAATGTATGTTTCTGGAATACCGTAAGCTCCTATTTCTATTGAAATACTTCCATCCTTATCAGCTCCGATAAAATAAAAAGGACTACCTAACTCTTTTAAGAAAGAGAGGGCATTTATCTTTTGATCTTTATAATTAATTCCATAAATTTTTATTTTATTTTTTAACTTCATTAAAATTTGATGTTCTTTTCTACAAGGTACACACCAAGAAGACCAAATATTAATTAAGTAATGCTTATCTTGATTAATAATTGGTAACGTTTGTTTAAGGTTGCTATTGATAAGTGAAGTGAGCTCTATTGCAGGTAATGTTTTATTCAACATTACATTAGGATTATTTTCTTTGTTAGCATTCAACGAGTAAAAAAAAGTTACAAAAAAAATAACAATTACAGATACAATAAGAAATATTTTATATTGTTTTTTCATTTTTTCTGGCAATAAAACTTGCAGCTCCTCCAATAGTAATAAAAACAAATGATACCCATATCAACCGAACAAAATAGTTATAATAAAACCTCACTCCTATTCCAGTACTTGGATCGCCAGAATAATCCATGGCAATATAAACATCGCTAAGACCGTCTCTTTGGATGCTTGTTTCCGAGGTAAACTGCTGAGGCTGTTTATACTTTCTTATACTAGGTTTAAGGATAAAAGTTTTATTTTCTTTTGTTATTTTATAATTACCAAACAATTCTTCAAAATTTTTTTCTTTGCTAGACACTGAGTTTAAAAAATTAATTTTAAATTCTTCTTGTAGATAAGATTCTCCTGGACTTATTTTGGTAGTTATTTCCTTAGAAAAAAAATGATTTAGCGTGATTGATAGTATTAATAAACCAAATCCAAAATGAGAAAATAACCTAGAAAAATTTTGTTTGAAAAAAAGATTTTTTTTATACACCACCATCTCATAAAAAACTGACAGTATCAGATATAAAGAGCACAAAACTCCTAATGTAAAAACAATGTTATATTTATTTAAATGAAAACTAATTAAGATTGTTAAAAAAATAGAGACTAAAAAAAATAAAAATATTCTCTGCTTCATTAAAATAAGGGAATTATTATTCCATTTCATCAAAGGTCCTGTGGCCATTAAAATGAGAAAAACAAAAATGAAGGGTGCTAAGATTGTATTGTAGTATTGAGGTCCAACAGAAATAGTTTCTCCTGTAAAAACTGATAATAATATTGGGTATGTAGTTCCAACAATTACTACCGTTAAAATAAAAATTAAAAAATAATTATTCAATAAAATAGAAAAATCTCTACTGAATAAAGCAAAACTATTATTACCTGTTGATTCTCTAGGAAATTTAAAAATGTAAACTATTAAAGATCCCAAAGTAATTATAGAAATGATAAAAAGTATATAAACTCCTCTTTCCGGATCGTTTGCAAATGCATGCACAGAATTTAAAACTCCTGATCTTACTAAAAAAGTCCCAAACAAACTCAATATAAAGGTAAGTATAGTTAGAATTGCTGTCCAACTAAAAAGTTTCCTCAACTTTTCCATAACTAAGATTGAATGAATTAAAGCTGTTGACGAGATCCACGGCATCAGAGAAGCATTTTCAACAGGATCCCAAAACCAATATCCACCCCACCCCAACTCGTAGTAAGCCCAAAAAGACCCTAGACCTATTCCAAAAGAAAGAAATGACCAAGGTAACATGATCCATTTTTTGGCAATTGAAGCCCATGTAGAATTGTACTGATCTAAAATAAGAGCAGCTAATAACAAACTAAAAACTAAAGAAAATCCAACATATCCTAAGTATAAAAAGGGGGGGTGAATAGCTAATAAAGGGTCTTGCAAAATAGGGTTTAATCCGAGGCCTTGGGCTGGGATAGGAAATATTTTACTAAAAGGATTAGATGTAAAGATTAAAAAAGATAAAAAAATTATCTGAATGATGCTTTGGAAAAAAATAGTGCACCCTCTTAAAGAGTCATTTATATTTTTACTATTAAATAAAAATAAAATTCCGTATAAAGAAATCACCAAAATAAATAAGAGCATGCTACCTTCGTGATTTCCCCAAGCTGCAGATATTTTGTAAAAAAGAGGCTTATCTGTATGAGAGTTTTCATAAACAGAAATGATAGAAAAATCTGAAATAGAGAAACAAATTACTAAAATAAAAAAAGAAAACAAAATTAAGTAAAAACTAACTTTGTAAAATAAGAAAAATTGCAAATAAACCTTAGATTTATAAACAATATTATTTTTAACATAAAGAAATAGGGTGAAACAAGTAATCGCAAAAGATGCAATTAATAGTACCGAACCTAAATTACTGATCATATTTTTTATTCCAATTTCCAGTTTTCTTTAAAGCTTCAGCTACCTCTGGTGGCATATAATTCTCGTCATGTTTTGCCAAAATAGTCTTACCTAATAAAAATTTTTTATCTCTTAAAGTTCCTTCAACAACTACTCCTTTTTCTTCTTGAAATAAGTTTGGTAATATTCCTTTATATTCGACATAAATATCATTCTTTAGGTCCGTGATTACAAAAGCATAGGTGGCTTCACTTTTATTTTTTAAAACTGAACTCTTTTTAACTAAACCACCAACTCTTATCAAACCTTTTGGAGTTTCGCTGTTTAGTGACAAGTCAGTTGGAGAGAAAAAATAGACAGTATTTTTTTGCAATGAATTAAAAATAAACTTTCCTAATATCAAAACCACTACTACGGACACTAAAAAATAGGTTACTCTTTTTTTTCTGGTGGGTGTCATTTCTTTAAAGCTTTATTTAGTTTGTTTTGTTGTAACTCTAAAACTTCAGTTTTATATCGTATGAAAAAAATAAATAGTGCAAATACAGAAAATCCTAGAAACATAATTAGTAAAGGCATTAGCATAGATGGGTGTATAGCTGGAGATTCTGTTAGCTTAATACTTGCAGGCTGATGCAAAGTATTCCACCATTCAACAGAAAATTTAATAATTGGAAGATTGGCTAGGCCTATAATAGCTAGAATAGAAGAATATTTTTCAGCTACAAAAAAGTTTTTAATAAATTTCCAAGATAGAATATAAAAAATATAAAAAAAGACCAGGACAAGCATGGATGTTAGTCTTGCATCCCAAGTCCAAAAAGTTCCCCAGGTAGGCTGTCCCCATAACGAACCTGTAAAAATAGAGATTAACGAAAAAGTGAAACCAATAGGCGCTAAACTTTTGGCATAAATAGTAAAAACTCTAATTTTAAATACTAAAGTTATAATAGAGCTTATACCCATCGCAGCAAAAACCATGAGCGCAAGCCAAGATGCCGGAACATGCACATACATAATGCGAACGGTGTCTCCTTGCAAATAATCCTTGGGCGAAACAATCAATGATAAAATTAATCCAAATATTATTAAGGAAAGAAAAGTAATTTTTAACCAATAAAAAAAATTGTCATTCAATTGAAATATTTTTTTTAATTGAAATAAACTGAACATGCTGAGATGTTATATATAAAAATAATGAGAAAAAATGTGACAAAGTTTGTCTGGTTTGGAGAAGGGAGATATGAGAATAAAACTCCAGACCAGACACTTAATATTTATATATTCAGTTAATTTGTCTTATAATTGTACTAATCTTGTTGAATTTGAGGCAGGTAACGTAGGTTTAGTTTACCGGTCTAAGATAAAGACCATCTTTGGTCTTTCCTTTAAATATTTCATTTAATAAAGGATGCCCAATCGGATCGCTTCTGTCATCAAGAACTAAATTTTGTTCAGAAACATACGCCTCATAGGTAATTTCATCATTCTCAGCTAAAAGGTGATAAAAGGGTTGGTCTTTTCTTGGTCTCGCATCTTTTGGTATGGATTGGTACCATTCGTCTGAATTATTAAATTGAAAATCCACATCGTAAATTACACCCCTAAACTCAAACAGGCGATGTCTGACAACTTCACCGATGGAAAATTTTGCTTTTTTAGGTAGTTTAGGTTGCATTGTTACCTTGAAGATAGTGATGATCCAAAATTAATCAAGCGTTAAATAAATTATTTCAAAAACATTTTAAGTGAAATTTTTGATTTCGTCCTCAAAAAGTAAGGCAAATATACCGTGTCTTGCTTTCCATAAAAAATATCCACATAAGACTTGTTAAATTTTTTTTCGTCTTTTGCCTTGTGGCCTGCAACTGTTTGATATTGCAGTTTGCATTTTCTTAATGGTTTTTTGAAAGTAATTTTTGAAGACTTAACAATATGCTCCTTATTACTCTGCTCCGATAAAATTAGATAAAAAACATCGGATCCATCAAAAACTTTCGTTCTTTGGTTGCAATTTAATTTATTTTTTTGATTAAATAAAAGTTGATTTATAGCAGTAAGAGGATCAACAACATTTTGTAAGTGATAGGGCTGAATTGGAATAGTATTTGTTTGTTTTTTTCTAGCAGGTTGGGAGATGTTCTTGATAACTTTTCTATCTCTAAAAACAATAGTAGTTGATCTTCCCTTCTTTTTTTTTTGATATTGAAACTGATAGGAAGTTTGTTTAGCATGGGTTTTAGCTGAACCATTTCCTTTAAAAGAAACAAAAAAATTTAAAAGACCCTTGCTTTTAATTTTTGTTGCCAGTTCCTGTTGAGGACTGTTAGAGAACTGGATTTCCATAAATTTTAAGTTCAGGCCATAAATTTCATAAAAAAAATCTTTTGCATGCAAATTTTGTGTTACAAAACTAAATAATATAAGTATAAAAATAAATAATTTTTTCATGAATAAGTCGTTAATTAAATTTATTACAGATTTTGGGCCATTACTAATTTTTTTTATATTTTATAAAAAATATGGAATGCAAGAAGCTATCTTGCCCTTAATAATTGCAACTACTATAGCTATATCTTTTATTTATTTAACTGAGAAAAAGGTTCCTACTATGCCTTTGATAAGCGGTATTTTACTTGCCGGATTTGGTGGACTTACATTGTATTTTAATGACAAGACTTTTTTTTACATGAAGCCAACCATTATCAACTTGATGTTTGCCGTCGCTTTATTGTATGGAAAGCTCATATTAAAAACCTCCCTTCTAAAAAAAGTTCTTGGCGAAAGCTTAAAGTTAACAGATGCTGGATGGAATATTCTCACAGATAGATGGATTTATTTTTTTATTTTTATTGCTATACTTAATGAGCTGGTGTGGCGAACTCAATCTGAGGACTTCTGGGTTCAATTTAAAGTTTTTGGAATGATACCTATTACCATAGTCTACACTTTCTTTCAGATTTCGGTCATCGAAAAGTATAAAATAGAAGAATAATGTTTCGATACAAAGTTATTCATAATCAAAAATTTGAAGAAGAAAAATTTTTTAATAAAAAAGAACTTGGAGAAATACTAAATTTATACGGCTCCATGGTGTCTGTCGGTGAATGGAAAGATTATGCTATTTTTATTAATAAAAATATTGTTGGTTTTAACATTTATCGAAAAGCAACGGAAAATCCACTTTATCAGATCATAAAGAACTTAAATGTCAAAAACAGAAATCAAAAATATTCTATAAAAGATCAGGCAGGGTCTATATTAAAAAATTCAAACCAATTAAAAAATATTTTAGAAGTTATTGGCAAAAAAAAATTAAAACTAGTTAAGTGACACATCACAAAACTAATTTACCAAAAAAAAACTGTGTAAATTGTGGACTATCCTTTGCTTGGAGAAAAAAATGGGCGCGCTGCTGGAACGAAGTTAAATACTGCTCCAAAAAATGTGCTGGGTCAAAAAAAGCTCCCAAGATTTAACCTAGAAGCTTTTTTATTTAATTGGTTAAAGCTGAACTATCTTCTTTGACCAAAAAGTCTAAGCAGCATAATAAATAGATTAATAAAGTCTAAGTATAACGTTAGAGCACCCATGATGGCTTTTTTGCTCATTACTTCGTTTCCATCACTAGCAAGATACATGTTCTTAATTTTTTGAGTATCGTAAGCAGTTAAGCCTACAAAAATTAAAACTCCTAAAATTGAAATTACAAAATGCATTGCACTAGACTTTAAAAATATATTAACAATAGATGCTATAATTATTCCAAACAGACCCATCATTAAGAAAGATCCCAAACCTGTTAAATCTTTTTTAGTTGTATATCCATAGAGACTCATTGCTCCAAAAGTTCCAGCTGTAATAAAAAAAACTCTTGCAATACTAGTTCCTGTGTATTGAACAAAAATAGATGACAATGAAGCACCCATTAAAGCTGCAAAAATCCAAAAAACAGTCTGTGCTCTAGCGGCACTCATGTTTTTAATTCCAAAACTCATGTACATAACAATTCCGAGTGGAGCTAACGCCACCACCCACATCAAAGCTGAGTTATACATCGCATTACCCAAGCCTGTTAAGCCAACAATATTGCCTGAACCGTCTGTAACGACTGCAAGTTTAAAAAAAAGCATAGCAATAACGCCTGTTAAAAGAACCCCCGAGCCCATAAAATTGTAAACAGATAGCATGTAGGTTCTTAAGCCTTGGTTTACTGCTTCAGATCCAGTAGCTGTGGACTTAATTGCATTAATTCGATCGTTTAAATTCATTTTTCTCCTTTGTTATTAATTCTACTAATTAATTAATAGTTAATATGACTATAAAATTTGTCAATTTCAAGACCTTTAGATAAAGAAATTAATTAACTATAGCTATAGTTTTGTTAAAATTTTGCTAGGATAAAAAAAATGAATTATAAAAAACTTGGTAACTCCAATTTAAACATAAGCACGATCTCCATGGGCACTATGACTTGGGGCGAGCAAAATACTCTGGAAGAAGCATTTGAACAAATGGATTATGCTTATGACCAAGGTATAAATGTTTTTGATAGTGCAGAGTTATACCCTGTACCCCCTTCTGCAGATACCCAAGGAGAAACAAGTAGAATTCTAGGACAATGGGTTAAAAGTCGAAAAATACGGGACAAAGTAATTATTGCAGATAAAATTGTGGGCAAGTCTGGAATGAATTGGTTTCGCCCTAAGGAAACAGAAACAAGACTAGATAAAAAACAAATTGAATTTGCGTTGGATAGAACATTAAAAAATCTCGAAATGGATTATGTAGACATTTACCAGCTACATTGGCCCGACCGACCTATCAATGTATTTGGAGGATTGGAATATGAACACACCGACAGCGGAGATACGGTTTCAATTGAAGAGACTTTAACAGCTTTAGACGAATTGGTTAAACAAGGAAAAATTAGACACATAGGCCTTTCCAATGAAACTGCATGGGGCACTAGTGAATTTTTAAAAGTTGCGTCTGAAAAAAAGATATCGAAAATAATCTCCATACAAAATCCTTACAATCTTTTAAATAGAAGTTTTGAAGTGGGTCTCTCAGAGATATCTATTAGGGAACAGGTGGGCTTACTAGCTTACTCTCCTTTAGCTAGTGGAGTTCTGACCGGAAAGTATTTTGATGGAAAGATACCAAAAGGAAGTCGTATGGATCTTTTTGGACACAGGTATCCCAGATATAAAACACTTAATGCCGAAGCTGCTGCTAAAAAATATCATGCTGTTGCTTCAAAACATGGTTTAAATCCATGCCAAATGGCCATTAAGTTTTGCGAAATACAAAAATTTGTTTCTTCTGTAATAATTGGACAGACTACTATGGAACAATTAAAAACTAATATTGGGAGTATCTCTTTAAACTTAAGCAAAGAAGTAATAAAAGATATTAATGAAGTTCAAATAATATATTCAAACCCATGTCCATAAAAAAATCCATATTTTATTTACTTGTATCTCTGCTCATTGCTGGACAGACTTCTGCTGCAATTCAGATTAAAGGAAAATTTAAAAATTGGGAATCTCATTTTACTAAACAAGGTGATGATTTAATTTGTTTTGCAATATCAATGCCCATGACAATGAAGCCAAAAAATTTAAACCGAGCTGAAGCAAGAATTTTTGTAACCTTCAGAACTAAGGACAACATTCGAGATGAGGTTAGTGTTACAGGGGGCTATCCTTATAAAAAAAATATTCCAGTAGACGTAAGTATTGGAAGTAATAATTTTAAATTTTCATCTTCAGAAAAATTTGCATGGCTTCCAGGCAAAAATGACGAAATTAAAATTGTTCGCCAAATGAAAAAAGGGAATCAGGCAAAAGTTATTGGCATCTCTGCAAGAGGAAATAAAACTACAGATACTTATTCTTTGCTAGGGTTCACAGACGCATATAATTCTGCAAAAAAACAATGCAAAAAATAAATAAAATTGTTTTAGCCTATTCGGGAGGTCTCGATACTTCCGTAATACTTAGGTGGCTACAAGAAAAGTATGAATGCGAAGTTATTTGCTACACTGCTGATTTGGGACAAGACATAGATAGAAAAAAAATTATACAAAATGCAAAAAGACTGGGTGTAAAAAAAATCATTATCGAAGATCTTCAAGAGATATTTGTAAAAGACTACGTGTTTCCTATGATCAGAGCGAATGCTTTATATGAAGGTTTTTATTTGCTGGGTACCTCCATTGCAAGGCCCCTGATTGCGAAAAGACAAATTGAAATTGCAAAAAAATATAATGCACAAGCTGTATCACATGGATCTACTGGCAAAGGAAATGACCAAGTTAGATTTGAGTTGGGTTACTACTATTTTGGTCCCAATATTAAAGTAATTGCGCCATGGAGAGACTGGGACTTGGCTTCAAGAACCGATCTTATTCGTTATGCAAAAAAAAATAACATCTCGGTTCCTCAAGATAAAAAAGGAGCGCCTCCTTTTTCTGTAGATGACAATCTTTACCATACTTCAACGGAAGGCAAAGTGTTGGAAGATCCTAAAAAAGCAGCTCCAGAATTTATTTTTCAAAGAACGGTGTCTCCACAAAAAGCTCCTAACAAAACTTCCTTCATAACTATTGGTTATAAGAATGGTGATCCTATCTCTTTAAATAATAAAAAGCTTTCTCCTTCAAATATTCTAAAAAAGCTAAATGATATAGCTGGCAAGAATGGTATTGGACGTGTTGATCTGGTCGAAAATAGATTTATTGGGATAAAATCAAGAGGTGTTTACGAAACACCAGGTGGAACTGTTTTAACTTTTGCTCATCGGGCGATAGAATCTATTACTTTGGACAAAGAAACCATGCATAAAAAAGATGAATTAATGCCAAGATATGCAGAACTGATTTATAATGGTTACTGGTTTTCAAAAGAGAGAGAGAAGTTACAAAAAAACATTGACCGAAAAAGAAATAAGGTAAACGGGACTATTAAAATAGCATTGTACAAAGGGAACCTGACCCTTGTCTCAAGAGTGACCAGGAGCAAAGCCTACTCCATGAAAAAAGTTTCTTTTGAAGAAAATAAAACTTTTAATAAAAAAAATGTTGAAAATTTTATTAAGAAGCATAGCAGAATGTTAAGACAATAATCGTTCTAACTATTAAACAGAATTAATTTTTTTATAAGCTTTAATCGTATTATTTAATAAACAGCTAATAGTCATTGGACCCACCCCCCCAGGCACAGGGGTAATTGCTTTGACTAAGTCTTTAACATTTTCAAAATCTACATCCCCCACAATTCTTTTAGTTCCATTGTCTTCCAAGCGATTAATACCAACATCAATAATAACACAGTCTTTTTTCACCCAATCTGCTTTAACCATTTGAGGATTTCCTGCGGAAGCAACTAAAATATCTGCTGTTAGACAAAGGTCTTTTAAATTTTTTGTTTTGGAATGAGTAATCGTTACAGTACAATTTTCTTTAAGCAGCAATTGCGCCATTGGTTTTCCATTAATATTTGATCTTCCAATAATCACCGCATTTAAACCACTTAAATTAGGTATAACTTTTCTCAAAAGTAGATAACACCCATAAGGAGTACAGGGTACCAAGGCATCATTGCCGGACGAAAGATTTCCTACATTGTTAGGATGAAAACCATCTACATCTTTAGCAGGATTGATCTCACTAATTATTTTTCCGGAATCGATGTGACTTGGCAAAGGTAATTGAACTAAAATACCATGCACTGTAGAGTCGTCATTTAATTTGTGAATTTCTTGGATTAAGTCTTGCTCAGTGATTGTTTCTTCAAACTTTAATAGTTTAGAGTTAATACCAACCTCTTTTGCAAATTTTTCTTTATTCCTTACGTATATCTGGCTTGCTGGATGATCTCCAATTAAGATGACTGTTAGACCTGGTTTGCTAAGGTTTGTGGGTAGTTGATCAATTTCTTTTTTTAACTTGTGACGAAGCTCTTCCGCTATCTTTTTTCCATCAATAATCATTAAAATAAATAAGGTGCAAATAGTTCAAAAATTAAATTTCTTATAAAAATTAAACCAAGGACCAAAACAACGGGAGAGAAATCAATGCTTGCGATAATCGGCAATACCATTCTAATTTTTCTTAAAACAGGCTCGGTTAATCTGTATGAAAATTCTATTAAACTATAAACAAATCTATTTGAAGTATTAATGATATTAAAAGTAACTAACCAACCTAGTATTGCATTAATAATTACGATCCATAAATACAATTGAAAAAGGCTATCTGTCAAAATAAATATGGACTTCATCTTTCTAGTTTCTCCACATAAATAGATTGGGAAGGAAAAGCAAAAGAAGCACCATTTTTTTCGACTATTGCTTTGATCGTAATGATTAAACGATCTTTTACATTTATCCATTCGAGATATTGATTGGTTTTAGTAAAACATCGAACCCGAATATCAATGGAACTTGCTGAAAACTGATTTAATTTAACAATTAATTGAGTGTCCTTGGAAACCAAAAAATCCTCACTGGAAAGAATGTGTTTTTCTATCTCATCCCTACACTTGGTAAGTTGATCTGCAGTACTTTTGTACTCAAGGCCAATAATCCAATCAATTCTACGGTTTGTCGTTTCTGTAATATTTATCACCGCTTTTTCCGCAAATTGAAAATTAGGTATAGTTGCTAATGATTTATCAAATTTACGAATGACCGTAGACCTAAAACCAATTCGTTCTACAACTCCTTCGATAATACCCTCGACATAAATCCAATCCCCAACTTTAAATCTTTTTTCTACTAAAACTAAAATTCCTGAAATTAAATTTTTGAATAAATCTTGTGCACCTAGTGCAACAGCCACTCCAAACAGACCCAAACCAGCAATTACAGGCCCAATCTTAATCCCCCAAATATCTAAAACTGCAGCTGCTCCTAAAATAAAAATAATAATTTTAAATGCTTTTAAAATCCAACTTAATAAGTCTTTAGATAATAAATTTTCTACCTGTTTAATAAGAAAGGAAACTGGTTCAATAATTTGGTGAATAGACCAAAAAATCAAAACCGTAATCAAAGAACGATTTAGATTTTCAATAAAATAAGAAGCCTTTCCATCAATTTGTAAATAATTAGTAGCAATAAAAAAGCCTATGACTAGTGGGAAGAATTTAACTGGGCCCTCTAAAGAAGTAACTAGCTGGTTGTCAAAACGATTGGTGCTCAAAGAAACAAATTTTTCTAATCTTTTAATAATAATTTTTGAAAAAAAACCTCTTAAAAATAAGAATAATAAAAAAATTAATACCGCAAGAAAAACTTCAGAGAAATTTATACCGCCAACCCCTTTGGACCAAACGTCTGAAAACAAATTTGTAAAATTACTGATAATATTCATGCTTTTAGGTATTGAATTATACTCCTAAATTGATCTAATCAAGGCTAAATTGCTCATTTCCAGCGCTAAACATTTTTACATTCTTCCATTTTATTTTTTTTAAAGGAAAAAAAACATTTTCACTTAAAGATCTAAGTTGAATAGAGCTACACTTGGATTCTAGATCGTTATTAAATATCAATTTTGAAAGATGTGCAGCCGAACGATTGGAGTAAACAAAGATCAGGTCGATGCTCTGGTCTTTTAAAATTGTTAAAGTTTTTTGATCGAAATCTAGATTGAGAGAAGTGGTATAGTTAATGACGCTGTCGATACGATAGCCACTTGCTTTTAAGTCTTCTTCAAGGTTATGAGCAATGTCTTCTCCTCTGATGTATAAAAATTTTCCATCATTTTTGTCTGCCATATTTAAGATCGTTTCTTTGAGCTGCAAATAATTTCCTCCAGCAGTAATAATGTTATTAAATCCTTTTTGTTTAGCCTGTTCTGCTGTTGCTTCTCCCACACAAAAACATCTAACATTAGATTGGATGTTTTGGTCTAAACATAATGCTGCATTGGAGCTAGTAAAAACTATAGAGTTATAATTAGTAAAATTTATATCTATAATTTTTTTTTTAACAATATTGAGAATTGGAAACACACTCACTCGGTGTCCTAATTGAATAAATTTTTTAGCTGAATAAACTGAATCTATTTCAGGTCTTGTGAATAGTATGTGCAAGTTTAGTCTCCGATACTACAAAATCATGGCCAGCTTTATCTAAAATTTCTTCAGCAACATCCAGCCCTATGCTTACTGCTTTTTCCGAAATACCCGTTTTATGAGCATTAAATACTTTTTTTCCATCTAAAGATAGTATCTCCGCTTGAATAAAAATTTCACCATCATCATTTAAAACAGCATTTACAGCAACAGGGGTATCGCAAGCACCATTTACTCTATGAAGAAAACTTCTTTCTGCACTAACAATAATTTCTGTTTCTTTATCGTTTACAGATTTTAACAACTTAATTAGCTCTCCGTCATTAGACCTACACTGGATTGTTACTACGCCCTGTCCTGCAGCTGGTAGCATTTTTTCCTTATCTAAAATTTCTGAAACATGAGTATGAAATCCTAATCTTTTTAATCCCGCATAGGCTAATACAATGGAATCATAAATGCCCTCTTTCACTTTTTCAATTCTTGTGTCGATATTTCCCCTCATGCTCACAATATTCAAATCACTTCTTAATTTTTTTAATTGGGCAACTCTTCTAACTGATGATGTCCCAACGGTAGACCCTGGCTTAAGTGTCTCAAAAGATTTTGCAACAGGGGAAATAAAAGCATCCCTTTCATCTTTTCTTTTTAAAAATGCAGCTAGCTTTAAAGAAGGTACACCAAAAGTGGGTACGTCTTTTAAAGAATGAACTGCACAATCAATATTGTTCTCGAGGAGCTCTTGTTCGATTTCTTTTACAAAAAGGCCCTTACCTCCCATGCTTGCCAAATTTTCTGTCTTAAATTTATCTCCAGATGTTTTAATAACTTTAAGCTCAATTTGATCGGGGCGAAGATCTGGATTGGCAAGGAGCAGCTCATCTTTAAAGTGCTCGGATTGAGCCAAGGAGAGCCTGCTGCCACGACTACCAATTATTAACTTTTGTTTTGCGATCATTTTTTCTGTTTAAATATTATTTTTCATTATATTAGTATTAAATATTAAGCGACGGGAGGTCGCATAAAAATGAGCAAAGAATTGATTTTTTTAGGTATTGAGAGCAGTTGTGATGAAACTGCGGCTTCAATTGTCAAAGAAGACAAAAAAGGCAATGTTACTATTTTGTCTAACATTGTTTCTAGTCAAGTAGAAGAACACAAGCCTTTTGGAGGAGTGGTACCTGAATTGGCAGCAAGATCTCACGTAGAGAAAATTGATACTATTATTAAAAAAGCAGTTCAAAAAAGCGGTGTTGTGCTTGAAAATATTACTGGAGTTGCGGCTACGGCAGGACCGGGCTTACTTGTTTGTTTAATGGTTGGAATGAGTGCAGGAAAAACGATTGCAACTTTTTTAAAGAAACCATTTTTAGCAATTAATCATTTAGAAGGTCACGCATTAACTCCGAGACTAGTAGAGAGGATTAGGTTTCCTTATTTGTTATTATTAATTTCAGGAGGTCACAGTCAATTCTTAGAAGTGCTAGGAGTTAATAAATATAAAAGATTGGGAACTACTATAGACGATGCGTTAGGCGAAGCTTTTGACAAGACTGCAAAAATACTTGGGATAGATTTTCCAGGTGGTCCACAAATTGAAGAGTACGCAAAACTTGGAGATGAAAATGGGTTCGTCTTACCAAAACCGATTCTAAACAAGAGTGGCTGCAACCTTTCTTTTGCTGGACTAAAGACAGCTGTGCTTCATGCTTCCAAAAAAATTAAAAACAAACAAGACAAGTATGATTTAGCCGCATCTTTCCAGTTTACTATTAATGAAATTCTAAGGGTAAAGAGCAAAAAAGCTATGGAATTATTTTTGAGTAATAATAAAAAAAATAAAAAAAATTATTTTGTTATTGCGGGAGGGGTAGCGTCCAACAAAACTATTAGGTCTAATTTACAACAAGTCTGCAAAGAAATGGGTTTTGAATATATTTTTCCTCCAGCAAATCTTTGTACAGATAATGCAGCTATGATTGCATGGGCTGGAATAGAACGATATAAAAAAAACCTAATAGATGATGTGACTTTTTCTGCTAGACCGAGATGGCCTCTAGATGAAAAAGCGCCATTTTTAAAAGGAGCAGGAGTGGATCATTCATGAAATATTGGTTAATGAAATCAGAACCTAACGTATGGTCTATTGATCAGCAAAAAAAAGCTGGCGTCAAAGGAACTGCTTGGGACGGTGTACGAAACTATCAAGCTGCAAATAATCTGAAACAAATGTCTAAAGGAGATCTCTGTTTTTTTTATCACTCAAATATTGGAAAAGAAATTGTTGGGATAGTGGAAGTTATTAAAACTGCATTTATAGATGTAACCGATCCAGATAAACGATTTGTCGCGGTTCAAGTAAAATTTAAACAAAAATTAAATCAGCCAGTTACGCTAGAAAATATTAAAAAAACTAAGGAACTGCAGGACTTATCGCTCGTCAAGCAAAGTAGACTATCCGTTACGTCTATTGACCCAAAGAGCTGGAAAATCTTATGTAAGATGGGTAAACTGTAAAAAATTCTAACGGGGGAAAACTAAGTGTCAAATACAGATAAGGTTTTTAAAGTTAATGATGAGTGGTCGAAAATTGCTCACGCTAATAAAGAAATTTACGAAACAAAATATAAAAAATCTTTAGAAGATAATGATGCTTTCTGGGCAGAAGAAGGAAAGAGAATTGATTGGATTAAGCCCTATTCTAAAATCAAAGATGTGATTTATAGTAAGGCCAAAACTGAAATCAAGTGGTTTTATGATGGAACGTTAAATGCTTCATACAACTGCATTGACAGACATCTAAAAAACAAAGCCAATCAAACTGCCATTATTTTTGAAGGAGATGATCCTACCGTCTCTAATAAAATCACCTATCAAGAATTAAGTGATGAAGTTTGTAAATTAGCCAATGGCTTTAAAAAAATTGGAATTAAAAAAGGAGACCGGGTTACTCTATACATGCCTATGGTTCCAGCTGCCGTATATTCTATGTTGGCATGTGCAAGAATTGGTGCAATTCATTCTGTAGTATTTGGAGGATTTTCTCCAGAATCTTTAGCTGGAAGAATTATTGATTGTAAATCTGAATATGTCATTACGGCAGATGAGGGTGTTCGGGGACAGAAGTCTATTCCTCTAAAAAAAAATACAGATGAAGCATTAAAAAAATGTCCCAATGTTAAGAAAAATATTGTTTTAAAACATACGGGTGGTTCTATTGATTGGAATGATAAAATTGATGTTTGGTATCATGATTTAATTAAAGATGAATCTACTACCTGCAAACCTGAAGAAATGAATGCAGAAGATCCTCTATTTATTCTTTACACGTCTGGTTCTACAGGAAAACCGAAAGGCGTTATGCATACGACGGGTGGTTACATGGTGTACGCATCTATGACCCATGAATATATTTTTGATTACAAAGAAGGTGATGTCTACTGGTGTACAGCGGATGTGGGTTGGGTAACAGGTCATAGTTATATTGTGTATGGGCCTCTTGCAAATGGAGCTACTACTTTAGTATTTGAGGGAGTTCCAAACTATCCAGACGCTGGAAGGTTTTGGCAAGTATGTGACAAGCACCAAGTAAATATTTTTTATACTGCTCCTACCGCTCTACGAGCTCTCATGAGAGAAGGAGATAGTTTTGTTAAGAAACACAATCGAAAATCTTTAAAACTTTTAGGATCTGTTGGTGAACCAATCAATCCTGAGGCTTGGCTTTGGTATCATAAAGTGGTTGGTGACTCTCGATGTCCTATTGTAGATACGTGGTGGCAGACTGAAACGGGTGGAATATTGATCTCCCCTCAACCAGGTGCAATCGATTTAAAACCAGGCTCAGCAACAAAACCGTTCTATGGCATTAAACCAATTATTGTCGATGAAAAAGGAAATGAGCTAGAGGGTGCTTGCTCAGGAAATTTATGCATTGGTCAATCGTGGCCTGGACAGATGAGAACTGTATATGGAGACCACCAGAGATTTATTGAAACATATTTTACAGCTTACGAAGGAAAATATTTTACAGGTGATGGCTGTAGACGAGATGAGGACGGCTACTATTGGATTACTGGACGAGTAGACGATGTCGTTATTGTTTCAGGTCACAATTTAGGAACTGCTGAAATTGAAAGTGCATTTGTATCACATCCAAAAGTAGCTGAAGCAGCAATTGTGGGTTACCCTCATGATATTAAGGGACAGGGTCTATATTGTTATGTAACTCTTAATGTGGGCTTAGAAGGGTCGGAAGAACTTATCAAGGATTTAAAACAATGGGTTCGAAAAGAAATCGGTCCTCTTGCAACGCCTGACCTAATTCACTTTACTCCAGGTTTGCCCAAAACTAGATCGGGAAAAATTATGAGAAGAATTCTAAGAAAGGTTGCTGAAAATGACTATGGTAATCTTGGAGATACCTCGACTCTAGCAGATCCAACAGTGGTACAGAGTTTAATAGACAATAGGTTAAATAAATAATCTAAAAGTCAGAAACTATTCCTTTTTTTTCCCAATCTCCATACCTAGTAGGCTCAGGTCCGGCAGGACCATTTATTTCCTTTGGAGCTTTTTCTACAGATTTTAACTTTTTCCTTTTTTTGGCCTCTTCTAAGGCCTTCTTGGCCATTTCTTTAAAATTTTTGCTCATATTTTTTTTACCAATTGATAGAATTCCTTCTGTACGTTTTCCCATTTTAAAATCATCGAATTTAATACTATTTTTCTGTCTAAAGTTTTTAAGTTTTCGGCAATAGGCGCCCACTCGTATAAGGCCAAAGCACTTTCATTAAATGGCCAAGATTCGTAGTATTTATTCCAATCTATCTTTGTTAGTCTTTCTTCAAAAAGATTTTTACCCTTCGAGACAATGTCTTCGGGCATTCCATTAATTATTTCATTATTTAAAATTTCTTCGTAAATTTCTTTTGCCTTTGTTGTTTCTTGTGAATTATAAAAAACTTTTAAATAAGAAAGCGTAAAGAGTGTTAGATCTTGTAACGCTATAGAGTAAATATTCCACTTAGCCAAATTGATGGAGGCTAAAAATTTTTCGTCATTAAACATAAGAACATATCTAGTTCCCATTCTTGTTTTTAAATAACCATACAGTGTTACTTGGGATACCCATGCTGACTGCTTTTGAACATAGGACTTAAGGTCATCTAGGTTTTTTATTTTTTTTTTAGGCAGAATGGATTTAAAGAGCCCAAAAAAATAGGTATCGAAGTAAGTCTTAAAGTCATCCCATTTGATATCTTTAATTCTTAACGAATATTTTAAAGCCATAGTTCGTTTTTTGGGTCAGTTTATTTTGGTTAATTTGCACATTTAGATCCTAATATAATACAAAAACCTTTATTTTTCGATGGTTTTTAATGCTTTTCATGAATGGTTGAAACGAGTATGTTTTTTTCAGTTAACTATAGGGAGAAAATAAAAATGTCAAAACAATCAGAACACTGGGAAAAAACCAGAGGATTGCTATTCAAGACTTTAGCAATTTGGTTTGTATTCTCAATCGGCATCTTTTTTTTCGGAGCAGAAATGCAAGCATCTTCCTTCAAGCCTTTTGGATATCCATTGTCATATTACATGACATGCCAAGGGTCTCTTTTAGCTTTTGTATTAATCATTTTTTGGTTTGCAAATAGTCAAGAGAAAATTGATGAAGAGTTTGGCTACTCAGAAAGAGGAGATTAATATGATAAAAGGTAATTTTATAGACAACTTGCCTAAAGTATATGGAATATATACTGGAGGCTTTATTGTTTTCATCATATTGATGGCAATATTGGAACAAATGGGCGTAGGTGCGAAAGCAATTGGTATTGCATTCGTTGCTTTCACCGTCGGTATCTACGCATTTATTGGGTGGATGTCTCGTACCATGAACACGGGTGCGTATTACGTAGCAGGAAGACAAGTCCCAACTGTATTCAACGGAATGGCTACTGCAGCAGACTGGATGTCTGGTGCTTCATTCGTTGCAATGGCAGGTGGAATTTACTTTAAGGGCTATGGATACATGGCACTTCTTGTTGGATGGACTGGTGGTTACGTTCTAGTCGCTTCGCTGTTAGCACCATATTTAAGAAAATTTGGTTGTTACACGGTGCCTGACTTTGTTGGAACACGATATGGTGGAAATGCTGCAAGGCTATCTGCTGTTCTTGTTTTAACTGTAGCTTCATTCACTTATGTGACTGCACAAATCAATGCAACGGGAACTATTGCCTCTGTGGCACTAGACATTCCTTTTGAGGTTGCTGTGTATGTTGGATTAGCAAGTATATTACTTTGTTCTATGCTTGGTGGAATGAGAGCTGTTACATGGACACAAGTTGCGCAATATATCGTTTTAATTATAGCGTACCTACTTCCTGTATTCTGGATCAGTAGCAAAATGGGAGCTGGATTCTTTCCGCATGTAATGTTGGGAGATGAGGTTGCTAGGATTGCTGAACTAGAGGGTCAATTTGGTTTTGTTAAAAACTCTGCAGCAGACTTAGCTACAGTACCAAAAGGCTTAGCGGGAATAACTAAAGCTCACTCGGCAGTAAACACAACGCCTTGGAAATTTATTTCATTAGTGATTTGTATGATGGCAGGAACTGCTTCATTACCTCACGTTATGATGAGATATTTCACAAGTCCAAGTGTTAAGTCAGCAAGAAGATCAGTGGCATGGTCACTATTTTTCATCTTCTTATTGTACTCAACTGCACCGATGCTAGCTACACTATCAAAACTTTCATTGATGGATCCAACTCTTGCAACTGGTATTATTGGTAAGCCAATAGCACAGGTTCAAGCGTTAGATTGGTACCAAAACTGGAACCAAGCGAAATTGATGTTTGTCAGCGACTTTAACGGAAATGGAACTCTTGAGTTAAACGAGTTTTTCATGGGTGGTAAAGCCGTAGTGTTAGCTACACCAGAAATTGCTGGTTTGCCTTACGTGATCTCAGGACTAGTTGCGGCTGGTGGTATGGCTGCTGCCATGTCAACTGCTGATGGTTTAGTTTTAGCAATTGCAAATGCTTTGTCTCATGACTTGTATTACAAGATCATTGATCCAAAAGCAGAAACT
>MDTF01002924.1_pt1 | contig 21348 bp, 18 predicted proteins | sample 811191 | NCBI WGS metagenome assembly MDTF01 (sample SAMN05326649, study PRJNA326480) | marine metagenome | isolation source: seawater | place: Southern Ocean | collected 2011
AATGCACGCAATCTCCCTGTGCCAATGCACGCAATCTCCCTGTGCCAATGCACGCAATCTCCCTGTGCCAATGCACGCAATACCCTTCGTGTGGCTCCGCGGTCAGCACGCGACGGTAGCGACTGGTTTCGAACGCCGGTGTTTGCGAGGGTTGTGTCAGATTACTGTTCTTAGCGGGGGAGCTATCAAGTAAGAGGTGACCCGAGATGTCCAAAAGGCCGGCAGTGACCGACGCGCATGAAGACGGATCGACCACCAAACAAAAGATCATCTGGATGGACCAGCGCAATCACGTCTTGAAGAGGGCGGACATGTACATTGGAAGCATAGACGTACGGAAGTCAATCGAACACGTGATCCAATTCCTGGATGAGAAGTACGTGTCTACAAGGGTCGAAGTCACGTGTTCAAGGGCACTGGTCAAGTTCCTCGACGAGGCCATCGTGAACAGCATTGACAACCAGCGGCGCGATCTGGCGCAGAAGTACATAAAGGTGAAGATTCTCAAGAATGGGGAGTTCACAGTGACGAATGACGGGTCGACTGTACCCATCGAAAAACACGAGAGTTCCGAGCTTTGGAAACCAACGATTGTATTCTCCCAGTTCTTGAGTGGGACGAATTTCGATGATGAAGAAACAAGATTCACGGGGGGGAGGAATGGGGTAGGAATCAAGGCCACTAACACGTGGTCGACAATATTCGAAGTGAGCCTTCAAAACGCTGCGGACAAGAAGAAGTTCAATCAAGTTTTTGAGGATAACATGTCGAAGGTTGGGAAGGCGGTGGTCAAAAGTCACAGTGCGAAGACGAGTTTCACCACAGTCAGGTGGATGCCGGATTACGCAAAGCTTGGCATGCCCGAAGTGCTGCAGGAGGGGTTGGACGCAAACGTCATCAAGCTGTTGGAATCGAGAGTTTACGACATCTGTGCGTGCGTCAGGCCAGCAGTGTCAGTTTGGCTGAACGACGTGAAGATCGGCATAAAGAACTTACAGCAATACGCCAAGGTGCTACAGGTTGAAGGCAACAGTGCCAATGACACCGTAGTCGGCGCGAATGGCGACCTGCTATTCCAAGTTTGTATCACGGCCAAGGCAGAGGAAAGCGAGAGTCAAGCGGTCGGATTCGTGAACGGAGTCAAGTGCTCGGTGGGGTCTCACATGGACATGATACATCGAAAGGCCGCGGAAATCTTGCTGACAAAGGCGAGGTCAAAGTCGAAAAAGCCAGAGCTTGCGCTGAAACCCCAGTTTTTGAAAAACGAGTTGACAATCGTGACATCGCTGCTGATTCCGAACCCACGCTTCACCTCTCAGTCGAAAGACGTGTTGGACACGCCCGTCAAGGCCTTCGGCTTCACGTGGGAGCTCGGGCAGTCGTTTCGGGCTGCGCTTGAACGATCGCCGCTCGTGGACCGGATCATTGGGATGGCACGAGACGAGGAAAATAAGCAGCTGGCGAAGAGCACCAAAACGACCAACCGTACCGTGCCGAGGATCCACAAGTACGACCCGGCAACGGGACTGTTCAAGAAGAAGGAGTGCACACTCATTCTGACGGAGGGCGACTCGGCCAAATCGTTGGCGATTGCGGGGTTGGGCGTGATTGGGCGTGAGCAATTCGGAGTGTTCCCCCTACGGGGCAAGTTCATGAACGTGAGCAAGTTCACGCCCAAAAGGATGATGGAGAATGCGGAGGTCAGTAACCTGATGGCAATCCTGGGATTGGAGTTCAACAAAGTCTACGACGAAGCTAGCTTGCAGCTGCTGCCTTACAGGAGAATGGTCATATTCTCCGACCAAGACATTGACGGCTCGCACATTGCCGGGCTCTTGGTGAATTTCATACATACGAACCATCGATCCATCCTGAAGCACTGGCCGGATTTCATTGAGCGTTTTGCCACACCAATTGTTCGATTGACCTCGGGGCCAGAGAAACTGGGGTTCTTCTCCATACAAGAGTACAAACAGTGGAAGCAAGCGAACCCGAATTCGAACCCGAGGATTAAGTATTACAAGGGGTTGGGAACGTCGACGTCGAAGGACGCGAAAGACTACTTCACAAACTGGAAGGATCATGTAACAAAGGTGATGTACACGGGCGAGGCGTGCGACTCTGCCGTCAAGACATTCTTCGACGAGAAGGTGTCGAATGAGAGGAAGGAGTTTCTGTCGGAAAAGTATGCGGCAGATTCGTACATCGATTACTCGAACGAAGCGACGACGATCACAGACTTTTTGTGCAAGGAAATGGCACACTTCTCTAATTCCGACAACATACGTTCCATCCCGTCGGCGATCGATGGCCTCAAGCCGGTACAAAGAAAAACGTTGCATACCTTCACCAGCAAGAACCAAGTATCGGAGATCAAGGTGGCCCAAGCAGGTGCGATGGTTGCAGAATTCACGTCTTATCACCACGGCGAGACCTCTGTAATGGAAGCCATCGTGGGGTTAGCCCAGGATCACGTAGGTACAAACAACGTGGCAATTCTACGCCCGGAGGGTCAGTTTGGGTCGCGTCAAAACAAGGCGTCGGAACACGCGGCCCCGCGGTATATTTACACTTGTCTGGACACAATTGCCAGGAAAATATACAGGAGCGAGGACGATGCTGTACTGGACTACATGGAGGACGATGGCAAATCAATCGAGCCGCAATACTTCGTGCCAGTCATCCCAATGGCTTTGGTGAACGGACAAAACGGGATTGGGACTGGTTGGTCGACGCAAACGCCAAACTTTTCGCCCATGGATGTCCTGGAGCGTTGCATTAAGTTGGCGACAACCGCCGCCGTAGGAGGAGGTGCACCGCGTGGGGATGACACCATTGTCCAGTCGGCGAGCAACGCCATGGTGCAGCTGACGGGTGAGCGCACGGTGCAGTCGACGGACGAGCACACGGTGCAGCCGATGGGTGGCGCCGCGATGGAGATGCCGGTGGATATGCCGGTGGAGATGCCGGTGGACGGAGACCCTGTACGGTCGACGGCGGGGGTGACTGCGGGGGGGACTGCGGGGGTGACTGCGGGGGTGACTGCGGGGGCACCTGTAGGTGAGGCGTATATGACGCCCTGGTACGCAAACTTCACAGGGTCGATACGCTATTCAGGAGACGGCGCGTTCCAGTGTGACGGCGCGTTCACGCGCGACGATGTGGGGAAGAGGATTGATGTGCACGAGTTGCCCATCGGCGTGTGGACGGAAGATTTCCTGAAATACGTTCGCGACAAGCTCACAGGAAGTAGTGCAAAGGAGGCAGAGTCTTCACCGGAAAGGTTTGTCAAGTCCGTTTGCAACAACGGTACGGACACGAAAGTCAGCATACTGCTGCAGTGCTTCTTTTTGCCGGCCACTGACGCCATCGAAAAGCTATTGAAGCTCAGCACTAAGCTCAGTGTCAACAATATGCACCTCTTCGACAAGGATTACAAACTCAAAAAGTACTCACCGCAAGAGATCATCGAAGAGCACGCGGAAGTACGACTGGCAACCTATGCGAAGAGGCGCTCGTACCTGATCCGCCAGGCACAGCATGAGCTGTCAGTTGCGACGAACAAGAAGCGATTCATCTCGGAGATCATCAGTGACCAACTAGTGGTGAAGAATTTGTCAGTGAGCGATTTGAACCAGCAGCTGGAAACGCGGGGGTATGACAAAATGTCCCAAGGGGGCGGGAACGCACAAGCCGTGGGTTATTCCTACCTACTTCGCATGGGTATTCCTTCAATGACAACCGACAAGGTCATGGAGCTTGAGCACGAACTGCTTGCCAGGGCTAACGACCTGACGCGCGCCGAGAGTTCAACTCCGCGTGGAATGTGGAGAATGGACCTCAGCGAACTTGAGGCTGCTCTCGTCACATATTTCGAAGACAAAAAGAAGATGGTCGAGTACGAGAGTGTGTCGCCGCGAGAAAAGCCGAAGCGAAAGTAGCAGTTTATGACACTTCGTATGTGCAAATTTGAGAACCGCCACTTTCGTCTACACATGTCTTGAAAGCTTCACCTGTAGGTTGCATTCCACAAAGACTGTTTTTGCAAATTACGGGATGCCCCTCTGTGTTGTTGGTACATGGCTTGCCTTCACATGTGGCGGAAAAATGTATCGCAGTTTCGCAGTTTTTCCCAACCCAACCAGAATCACACGCACAAGTCTTATAACCATCCTCCATGTGTCCGTGCGCGCCACAGCAGTTTTCTTTGAATCCCAACCCAAGATCTGTTCCGGTCTCGTCTTTGGTACAAACGCACAAATTAGCATTGAACTTCTCCCACGGCCCACTGCACTTGCAAACCCCCTGCTCGTTATCCTCACTTGCAAACCACATGCTGGGGGGCGCCCTGCCGTTGCACCGGTCGTTCACGTTGCAAGTGTCGCCCGATAGCCCCTCGGGGCACACGCACTGAGCGTACGCATCGTTTCGTATTTTGCCATTTGCGCACGTATTACCCCACGTACTAGCGTCGGGGTTCTGTGGCTGCTCATTTTCAGAGCCTTCTACAACGCCAGTGTGCACAATGGGGTCGACAAATCTCTTATATATGGTGTATGTGGCCGCTAAAATGGCGACTATGAAAACCGCTGAGATGACTGAGCGACGACGGTCCAGCATTTTTCTAGCACACTATCTTTTTTTATCGGCTCGACCTGTAGGCCGAGCAATTAAAGTTGCGCACCAGCACACAATTACGTACCTAGATAATCTCAAGTTCGCGTTGTTTTTTAATTGTATAAACATGTGGAAAGCAGATGGCATGGTTCAGGTTTTATACAGGGCGGCCAATCACGTCGAAGTCGACCACCTCGGTGGCGATGCCAATGTGCTCGGAGGCGCAGCCCACGACCACAGCAACAGGCATGAACGTGATGACGGTAGCTATCCCACGGGCACAACAAAGCGCGTTCGCAGCGAAGGCGCCAAGGCACAACTGGGCGACGCAGATAGCGACCGTCAACTCACAGTATACGAGTCTCGCACCTGGTACGCTTGCAACGCTTGTCTGGGGTCCCGTCGGCTTTCACACGAATATCCGCCTGGAATATCTCGTTGATACGGGTCCAAACTTCATCACCATCGTCGTAATGGACGTAGGCTTCCGTGTCCGCGCCTTCACCCTTTATACGGCTGACCGTCCCGAAATACCAACCCCCTCGACCCCGAGTCTCCATTCCTGTCCAGTATCGTTTCACCCGGCCAGAAAGCTGACGGGGGGCGACGCATGGAGTCGCAGGCAGCGGATCCGGTCGACAAGGGACACGCGTTTCACCTTCGGCTGTGCAGAGCTCGTCGACACGCGTCCAAAATTTATCTCCATCGTCGTAATGGACGCGGGCTTGCATGGCCGTACCCTCACCCCGTATCTTCACAATAGTTCCAGAAAACCACGCCTGAGTGCCGATCTCCGACGCCGTCCAGAGTCGTTTCACGCGAACAGAAAGCCATGGGGGAATGGCCATGGGACAGGAACCAGTCACGTTCGTCGATGAACGCGTAGCGCTTGTCAAAACCGCACGGGAGAGACGTCGCCTGTCACACGAGAACCGGTGTAGACCGAGGTGATTGTCTGGAAGGCAGCACCCGTACGTAAGACACAGGGCGGGACGCTTTTCGGTGGACAGCGACATCCTCACTAGAGAAAGTGCCGCACGAGACTCGCGGTCGCGGTCGCGCGCCTGCAACACGGCGGTCGAGATAAGACCGGCGGCGAGGCGCAACAGAGAGAATGCCGCAGGCGTCTCGTGGTCGTCGCATGTCTGTAACATGGGCGGTCGAGATAAGACCGGCGGCGGCGAGACGCTAGGGTTAGCTACGATGGCCGTGAGCTGGCGGTGCGCGCGTCTGTAAACACACTGACGCGCGCGCGCTCTGCTGTTTCGAGAAAAAAAACCGTCGTCAGGTGGTCAAAACGAAGAATGTTTCGACAACAAATTGAACGAGTTAGGAACGATAACCTGGTGGTCCGCACGGCTCTGGAGGCTGAAATGGAAGCGTGTGTCATTCATTCGCATGGCAGCAGAGTTTCAAGCGCCAGTGGAGGCGATGGCAGTGGAAAAGGCGCGACTGGCGGCGAAAGCTGAGGCTGAGGCTAAGCCAGCGGAAGAATGATCGGGGCGGTGGCGAAGGAGGCGGTGGTGAGCTCTCCCATTGTCAATTGCACCCTCCACCATTTGAACACCCACACCCTCCACCCTCGGCGCACTCCTACGGACGTCCCAATCCACTAGTTGTGGGTGGAGGAGATGGGGGGGGCATGGTCAGTTGTTGAGCGTCAAGTGACACCGTTTTGTTATATAGAAGACAACAAACAACCCTGCCACACTCCCCACTCGTAGCCCACCCCCTTCCACTCCCACCCACCGCCGCCGGCGAGAGGCGACGGGCACGCTCACCCTGCCCGGAAACTCACCCTCCTCCGTTGCGCCGCTGGGCGATGGGCTTCGCCGTCGTCGGCAACACCGGCGTGACCCCCCGAGTGACGCACACAGAAGTGTTCTACGGCTCAGCGACAGACGACGAGCCGGCAGCCGCGGCGAACGAGGCGGAGCCGGCGTGGTAGTCCGCGCCGCCAATCTCGGCGCGCGCCGTCGCGTCGTTGGTCGCCATGGCCGCGAAGTACGCATTGGCGCGCTTACCTTTCTCGATACGGTCGGCGACGGCAGCCTCGTGCTTCGCATTGGTGATGAACGGTCTTCCTCCACGCGCCGCGGATAGGGACCGCGGGTCGTAGTCGCGGAAAACGCCAACGGGGTACGCGATGAGCACGACCTTCTTCTTCGGCTCAAAGGGCTCCGTGTACGCCGCGGACAACTTCTTTTCGGCCACGGCGATCGCCGCCGACGACTCCTGCCAAAGAATCGAGTCCAGCTTCTCGTCATGGGAGAGCTTGCGACGCTTCGCGTTGCCGTTATTGAGTGCGTAGCAGTAGTCCAGTGCCGTGTCCTCGCGCGCGGCCCGGGCCGCGCGCGCGAGGAGCCACTTCTTGTACTTGTGTTCCTCGGCGAGCTCCTCCTTGCGGATGAGATGGTGGCCGAAGAAGCGCGTGGGCGGAGCCGTATCTGCGAGGTAGAGGAAGAACTCCCAGGTGCCTGGCTCGTGCGCGCACCAGGGCGGGATCAGGTTGGCGAGCTCGGCATCCCCCACGTCGTGCATGCAGATCCACTTGGGAACCTTGCCGTCACCGTAGAGCGCCGACTTCACCTCGTTCGCGCCCGTACGCGCCTTAGGAAGCAGGCGCCCGACCTTCAGCTCCACGGAGTTGAAGCGCAAGCCTAAAAAGGCTGCGGAAGTGTTGAACCCCCACTTAGTATTGCGATGCTGCGAGTGGGCTTTGTCGAGGTAAGTCTTGAGCAGAGGCGCCAGCAACTTGTGCTCCGCATTGTGGTTGACGAGGAGCGAGCGTAGTGCGCGTACCAGCGTCAGGGGCGCTGAGCCGGGGGTGGGGACTCGGACGCGCGTCTCCGCGCGGAGGGGGACGACCATCTCTCCATGGGCCTTGTCCACCGTCTTCCGCTGCAACGAACGGTACTCTTGTTCTTTCTCGCGTTGGAAATCCAGTCGGTTCTGGATGTCAAGCCACCCATTCTGGGTGTTGGGGAAGGCGGTCCGCGCGCGGTCCGCGATGTCGAGCATGACGGACTGTGGCACCGCGATCTCCTCGCGGAAATACTTTAATGGTGGGTAGTTGCGCGTGGCGTCCACGGCCACGCCCTGCGCCTCCTGGACCGCGACCAGGGCGTCGGCATGCGCCGGACCTTTCGGGTCGCGAACGACAGCCGACAGCGAGAGGCGAACGGTAAAGCTCGACTTGGCGCACGCCTTTGCGTTCCTGGTGCGCAGATCGTCGTAGAGGGAGCGGTCGTAGCCGCCCTTGCCATCTGCCGCGGGGCGGTTCTTGGGCAAGTGGTTCCCAATCTTGGTGAACATTGCGAGCTGGCCGAACACCACGCTCATCCTCTGGACGTCGTCGCAGCCGTTTAGACCCTCGACAATCTTCTTGACTTCCGCCTCCGCCCTGCTCATGGGCGTGTCCATTGGGAGCTCGTCGACAAGCACGGAGCCGGCGTCTCCGTGGAGGCCCAGTTGGTTGAGAAGCGCGGCCATGCCCTTGCGCTGCGCCGACCCGTCGGCGATGTAGCCGGGCAGGCTGTGCACCATCTGCGCCATCATCGCGATGCCGAACATCTCGCGGAGGTGGCGACTCGTGGTGGAAAAGACGCCACCGTTCTTGTTGGCCAGTGCCGAGAAGACTTTGGCCACCTCCTCGTACGGCACATTGACCTGGTCGACCACGGTGTGTACGTGATCTATGATCTGGGTGAGGTGGCCCGGCGAGACCTTCTCGTACCACTCGAGCAAAGAGTAGGCACTACGCAGCACCGCCTTGAACCCTTCCGGGTCGCCTACGCCTTTCGGGTCGCCTGCGTGGATGGCGGTGATCAAGTACGAGAGACCCTGGCGAAAGGGAACGAAGTCGTCGATGGAGATATCCAGTGCGACGCACAGGCCCCGCTTGGCGACCCCGCACTGCGCCGAATCCCTGGGGCGCTTGCCCCCCTCGACCTCATCGTCAGATGACTCGTCGCTGTCGGAGTCGCCGCCGCCCTCGCTGCTGCTCGCGTCGCTTATCTCGGCCTCGGGGTCGTCGTCGTCGCCCTCGCTATCACTCGCGACGCTTATCTCGGCCTCGGGGTCATAGTCGTCACCGTCGTCATCACCCGCATCGCTCGCATCGCTCGCATCGCTCGCATCGCTCGCATCGCTCGCATCTCTCGGGTCGTCACCGACGCTGCTCCCCCTGGACGAGTCGTCGTCGGACGCGTCGCCGTCGTCTTTGTAACTAGTGGCGGGCCTCTCGCGCATAGTGCGCTTGTTGCACCCACTCATCTGACAAGTGGTGCAACTGGTAAGTGAATGGTTGAGATGCGATCAGGAGATGGCTAGGTTGCACTGATATGTTCCACAGTACACTTCGAAAGTTCCGAACTGGATCTCTGCGTGGCAACGCTGTGCTTTGTGCCAGCGTGACAGTGCATGGGCACACGGCACCTAACGACCTACGTGTGCGCGGGCACAGCATGCGCTGTATGCACGCGGCTCGTGCGTTTCGCGCACCGAGGGAGTTTAGTCTGGGTTCACATAGGGAGCGAAGGCGAGCACCCTCTTTGTCGAAACATTTCGTGTTTCGCAAACCGAAACACGTTGGGATCGCCGGCACTTCCCTGCCGGTGAGCCGGCGGCGCAGCGCAGCAGCTAGGACACACGACGATGGAGCAGCGGAGCCGCGTTTACGAAGAAGACGACGACGAAGTCCCCCTACCCAGCTGCTCGCCATCCGCTGGATTCAACTCGTTCAGTGCCTGGGGTGGCTACCTGAAGTCCTACACCTCGCCGAGCTACTCGCCTGCCTCGCCCAGCTACTCGCCCACATCGCCCAGATACTCGCCCACGTCGCCCAGCTACTCGCCCACATCGCCGAGCTACTCGCCCGCCTCGCCCAGCTACTCGCCCGCCTCGCCCAGCTACTCGCCCACATCGCCCAGCTACTCGCCCACCCGGGAGAACATCTCGGCCGCCTCGCCCGACGACGACGACGACGACGACGACGACGACGACTCCAATTCGCCCCTAGCGCCGGGTTACTCGCCCATCAAGCCGTTGGAGTCGCAGCTTGCGACACCCGAAACGGACGAGGTGCCACCGACGACTTGCATTCTCTGTATGGACGACGATCACAAGAGGAAGGTCTTGTTCACCGGATGCGGGCACTTTTGCCTCTGCCTCGGCTGCAGTGAGAAGCTCCGCGACAAGACATCCAACTCGACTAAGGCTAAATGCCCTATCTGCCGCAAGACAGGCTATATGATTCAGCTCCGAGTTGTTTAGAGCTCAGACTCTGATGAGCTTACTGCTACGTGTGTTCGGTACCGTTGGTTTGGTATTAGAACCGTTGAGCGCGGTATGGCTCTAAGCAGGGTGCTCCATCTCAAGACAAAATTGTGTTACTTATAATAAAACCTAGCTCGTAACGGTTTAGTTTGTGTAAGAGACAGCTTCAAAAGGGTTCGAGCAGCTCAAAGCAACACAAACCAGCACACACGCGCCGCGTGCGCGTAGAGTACGAACCTACTCTGGGGAACGCGCCATACTACATGGCCGTCGAATGGTTGCCTTAGGACAGGGTCATGTCCGAGGAGTCGCTCTGCTCTACTTCGAGTGTTATGGTCTTGCCAGTTAGTGGCTTCGCAGAGATTTGCATGAAATTGTCTCGTGACAAACATGGACATGTGACTCAGAACAGTTATTCGCTTGCTTCGGTGAGACGCGTGTGCGTAGATTCTGTGCAAACCAGACTACCACTGATTTTCCTGTCTTTTTTGGCCATCCAAATACTGAATCGGGCGTTTCAGGGATTCCCATTCATCCGACAAAATGTTGCTCAGGATAACCAAGCTGAGCGAAATCAGCTGTGAACTGCGATGCCGCATCAGGTCTTGGATGACCCCCTGTGACAAGCGTTCTTCCAAATGTTGCAATCTTGGGTGATCTTGGATGACCAAAGCGGTACCATGTTTCTCACGCAAGGTGCCTATTCGCGTGACCTCTTGGTCGCTTTCATTGCCGCTCACCCTTATGTATGTTCCGACATCCTTTTTGCCAACTTTCTTGACTATGTACGCACCGTTTGTCTTCTCTTGCCCGGGCATTCCCTTGAGGCACGACTTCAAGTTCCATAGTTGTCTGGGGTGGTTTCTCCTCTCCCATATCTGAACGATCGACCTTACCCTATTACGCTTCCCGGTCGCCGAGTGCGTGAAGTGACTCATATCACCCGGGACAATCCACTCTGCCACGAGGTGCATGTTCGCGGACAGGCAATCTTCATTGGTCCACAACCGAGCATTGGGTCCAACGATCCACACGATCCGACTTGCGAATGTCGATGCGTGATTGAAAAACTCCTTATACCGATTGAAGGGGGGGTTCATGGCGACGGTCACGCGTCGGTCGGTATAATTGCTCGGTGGGGTCTTCGCGAGCGCGTCCACTCCGTAGGCAACACACGGTAACTTTCGCTTGATTGAGTTCGACAGCTCGACTCCAGATTTGGGTTCAGGAAGGCGCGCAAATATCGCCCCCTCCCCAACCCCCATCTCGTACAGCTCGTCTTTACCTGCGTGCGCAATTACAATCGCGCAAAATGTATCAGCCAGTGACTCGTTTGTGTAGAATTCCCCCGCCCCCCCCTCATTTCGATGTGAGCCTTTCCACACATGCTCCATTCGGTTCATTACGCTACAGTGTGTTGAAACCATGGTGGAAAAATCGTTCCGGATCTTCAACGTACCCTCGAGTCGGTCGAAGGCGACGCTGTGCCCTAGTTGCATTCCATCACGATACTTGAATAATTTTACAGGTGCTACGAAAAAAAAATTGAGACACAATATAAATGTTCATCCGTATCTTACTCTTGGCATCCACGGCCGGTGCACTAAGCGGTTGCGACACTTGCAAATATCGTTCGAATACTGACGACTCGTCTGGAGTGTGGTACACCGCGCTTCCGAGCGACGCGGTGTGCACATACATGTCCGCAGGTTCCATTCTCAAGCCAGTAACGTCAATCTCCAGCGCCAGCGGGTCGAACACCTGGTCTGGAGTGATCCCATCCACCACAAGTGCGAGAGGCACGGACATTTGTGGGTTCGCAAATACCGTAACCGGTGAAAAATTCAGCTGCGCCTACGATGTGCATGGCAGTTCGTGTGGGGTCACCCCCGACGACGGCGAGTGTCTCTTACGAGTGACAGCCCCGACCGAAAACGCAGTCGTGTCCACGTACAACTGGACCAACACAGTGCGCGATGTCACCCAACTGGACGTACTCCCGTCGACGAACTGCAACAGCGGAATCTGCAGCACGGTGTATTTAACATCGATCGTCAGGGTGGAGTTCCGTAAACTCATGGAGAACGCACTGAGAGCCGCATCCGACATCTGCTACACCGACTTCGGGTTGTTAAACTACTCGTTCGACTGCAAGAACGATGGAAATGTCGAAGAGACCCCTGGTCACGTCATTGTCAACTACGTCCCGTCCAAGGTGGATCTGAGGGCGTACACTGAAGCGGCAGGCTTGTCGCCCAGGGGGAGGAGGCTGGTACCGAATCCCATGGTCCTACTCGCGGACAGGTTTCTTCGATTCAGAATGGACACAACCTACGACAGGTGGACGAGCTTGTCGGTGCGGCTAGGTGCAACGGGCGTAGACGGCAATCCCACTGAGTATATCCCACTGAGTATATTGACTACGAGAGACCTTGAAATCAATGCAAATATTCGCATCGATATCATAGGCGATACAATGGTTGCGACTTCGACGAACTTTACCGCTTGCTGCGAGAGTGGCACGGAATTTTACATAGGGGTAAATGCACAACCGGCAAAAGTGAATGTCACGAACGTCACATTCAGTGCGATCAAGCTCGTGACCGAGCCACAAACCCTGTTCAATGCAACCACTGGTCAGAATTACACGGTGAACAGAACCGTCGAACGTGATGTGGTGGTAGAATTCACGGACGCAAGTCTCGTGCCGCTGCAGTATGTTGCGTTGGCTGACTACAAGTTCTACCCCCCACCGCCACCCTCCGTGGAGTTCGTCTCCCCACCTCCAACCACCGCCGCACCTTCTTCTCCACCGTTGTCGAACGGGTCCGATCAGCCCTCCCTTTGGCTCATAATCCTAATAGTGCTGTTCTCTCTGATACTATGCGGATACGCGGGCGTGTACTATGTACTTCCGCGTGTGAAACGTAGCGTGACAAGCCAAAGTTGGGTGAGCATCGTTTTCGAATCATGATTTCACACTCGCGTGGTTTTTCCCGGCGTTGCAGATTCGTTCACATCGCGATTTTTTTTTTTCTTTCGCAGTACAAACCATGACTACCGTGGATGAACTAAGGTTCGTCTGTTCCTCCCGGGAGAAAAACGCAAAGATTGCCGGCGCTGCCTCATTCCTATTGAACCGGGTGATGTCAGAGCGACCCGATGACACGGTTGTGGAGGTGCGACAGGCGGAAAACGCGCCCACTGGGGAATCTGATAAATACGACGACGCAGGAACAGACCACGCCACGCAGTTCTACACCAGCTTAGGTTTCAACTCACTAGAAGAAGCTGGCAAATATGTGTACTTGAAGACAGGCCCCGAAACTTACGAACGAATATGGTCGGCCCTCAAAGCAAGAATTGCTAAATCTACTTTTGGTAGCAAATTCGTTTCTGGTCAGCTTACTGAAAAAGTAATGACAGAAGACATGCGTAGTGCCGCGCCCTTTGCGTGCAAAATAACACAATCTAAGCAAGAAGAGTTAGGGATGATCACTTTATATGAAGTGGAAACAACAGGGGGAAAGGGGATAATCGCGAAAAGCGAGGGCAAGGACTCGAAATTCGCTACACTTTTCTTGAAGTTGCTTAGAGGCAACAAACCGAAAGGGGCGACAAATCACTTGTCGCCTCATTCGGCATGTGGAAACGTATACGGAGACACTGAAAACGACCGTAGGGCAAGCGCTGCCAAATTCACCAAGAACGCTCGCGTGGTGATAATGACACGTACCGTGAACGTCAAAGAGGGGGGCTACGAAGAGAATGTTTCAGCGGCCGTGATTTACAAGACTGACGCACCCCCGGAAAAGAGTTACCCGTACTATACGGGTATGAAAAACCCCGCGCGTGTTACGTCGCCGGTACGCGAAGGCATCTGGAACGCTGTCGAATATAGAGATGCTCTGAAGACGAACTCGGGTAAGAACACGGAGAAACCGAAGGAGACGGAGAAAGGGGCCGCGCTCGCGCCTGTTCGAAAGGGGCCGCGCCCGGAAAAGAAGAAGAAATCGAAGACGTCGCGCTCGAGAAAGGCTGATCTCATTTTCCCGGTGGGGCGTGTACACCGCAAACTCAAGCTTGGTCGCTACGCTTCGCGCATAGGCGCCAGCGCACCCGTCTTCCTGGCCGCCGCGCTCGAGTACCTGACGGGAGAGGTCTTAGAATTGGCCTGCGAGGCCGCGGATAGACACAAGAAGAAGCGCATTGTACCCCGCCACATATTGCTCGCCGTGCGCGATGACGAGGACATCAGTAAGCTCCTCGGAAATGTCACCATCCCGCACGGCGGAGTCCTACCCCACGGATACCGGTCGAATGATGTTAGGCGGTAAACCGCGGGCGTGACACACTTCTCAGGCACTACTATCTGATTTTTTTTAATCCCTTTTTCGACGCAAGGTTTACCATGACGTGTTCACATTTATGCGTATGAAGCATGGCATGCGCAGAAGAAATTCCCGAACACTATCCTCTGCACTGGCCGAAGAGAGCTCCCCTTTGTCGTCAGTTCTCTTTTTTTTTGTTCGTCACTAGTAAATCACGATGCCCAAGGTGTCGCGCTCGGAAAAGGCTGGACTCATTTTCCCGGTGGGGCGTGTACACCGCAACCTCAAACTTGGCCGCTACGCCTCGCGCATAGGCGCGAGCGCACCCGTCTTCCTGGCCGCCGTGCTCGAGTACCTGACGGATGAGGTCATAGAGATGGCCGCCGGTAAGGCGGAGGAAAACAAGAAGAAGCGCATTGTACCCCGCCACATATTGCTCGCCGTGCGCACTGACAAGGATTTCAGTAAGCTCTTCGGCAATGTCACCATCCCGAACGGCGGCGTCGTGTTTACGGGAGTCACAAGGAAACAGGCAGAAAGTACATCTGCAGCAGCCTAAATGGGGCCGGTACAGACGACCTTCGCGTGCCTGGGAGGGGATAGCATGAGCACGTATCTTTCGTTCTCCCGCTAACAAGCGCTGTTCACTGCGCAACCTCAACCGATTTCCTTTGAGGGGAATTTCCAGGCGGTCGCACAGAGTGCCGAATACCAAAGAGTGCCTCACTTTGCACCCATGCACCCTCTCCGTGCCACAACGGCGCGACAAAAAAACATATTGCACTAGTAAAATGTCTGATACTAATACGATGTCAATACTTCGGGAGATTCAGAAGAGCATATCTAGCAAAGACGACGAAACTGGCCAATACAAGCTTGTGAAGCACCAGCGCGAATGGTTCATGGACATGCTGACTTCATATATATCCGTTCCGACCCTTATCGTAGGGTTTTATGGAATGAACCTTTTGGTACCGGGGGGGGGCAGTCCTATCTCGCTCCTATTGGTCGTAACACTGATTGTTCTCTGGGTGTTCTACGTCCGGTCGAACGTGCAAAAGAAGTATCCTTATCCCACGAGCCTCTCTATGCGCACGTCATAGAAAGCAGCCGTGCGCTGTTGCCGCGGCTGGGGATTGTACCGTTTTTACTGCGCGTGGAACACAATGCCCAACTACATGCCCAATTTCGCACACCTCGCGGCGTTGACGCGGCCGCATTTCGCAGATGCTACGAAATAATTTGAAGACTTACTATAAATGACATTGTTCTTAATTGTGTGTACTTTTGCCTGCAATCCCATCGACATAATCTTAACATCGCGAGGATTTTTTTCGGGGAATCCGTCGGCAAAGCTGAGTGTGAACGGAAACGAGCACCCACTCTTCGGTGACGCGAATACGGGCGATGGGCTAAATGTATGGGTACTGAACTCGAACTTGACCGATAGATACTCGTACTTTGATTCAACTGGCACCCACACGTACGATACGTCTCAACAGACCGCCGGTGCCTTGTTTACGAACCTGCGCACATTCCTCACGTCCGAGTACGTACCAGATTATGGTACAACGCCACCACCCGACTGGCACGTGGGGCAAACCCCCTTCTCGTGGGGCACGTCGTGTGGTGATGTCGTTGTCATCGCTGCGAAACGCGAAGCCGGGGCAGGTATATGCCCCCTGTCTGCGGTCAACGCTGCTGGTGTGCGCAGCCAGCCGTGTCAAACGCTGGTGGAGTTTTCCCAAGCATTTGGCCTACCGGCGATTATCGACCTTCACGAGTATGGAGGGATTGGAGCATCGTACGTCGCTATCCTCCGCAAACGTCACGCGAGTGTTGGTGGCGGGGGCGTCATGATCTCAGAAAAGTACAACCCATCCGGGGAAGCATCAATTAGTATGCTCATCGAGTGCGAGCCGCAATTTGTTTCGTGCGCGCCCTCACCACCCGCTGGTTCAGTCGCCGCCGCTTCGCCGCCCCCGCTGCCCCCCCGCCCCCCCCCCGCCCCCGGCGGCACAGGCGCTGCTGGCCCCCGCACCGTCGTCATCCGCGCCACTTGACTTCGTGCAGACCCTGCTTTCGCGAATGACCACGCAAGAGAAGATCGCCCAGATGTTGATGATCGAAGTTTGGTTGGACGACCCCCAGCAACGAGATACGTTTAATACAGCGGTAGTCTCCGAACTGGTACAGAGACACGGGATAGGTGGTATCCTAGGGGGTGGCAACTCGTTCTGGCCCATGGGCGACAAGACACTGCGACGAATTGCAAACGACGTGCAGTACGCTGCAATGTCCCACACCAACGCGATCCCCATCATATTCGGCATCGACGCCGTCCATGGAAACGCCCTCATTCGTGGCTCGGCCATATTTCCTCACAACATTGGGTTGGGTTCCATACAGAACGACACCAGTCTTATGTTCCGGATGGGGAGGGTGGTCGCGGAGCAATTGCGGTCGACGGGCATGCACCTCGCGTTCTCGCCGTGTCTAGCCGTGCCGACTGATATGAGGTGGGGCAGGGCGTATGAGGGAATATCCACTGACGAGAAGGTCGTCTCTGAGTTGGGCAGGGCCTATCTAGAGGGGTTGCAGAGCGGGCCACACCGGGTCATTGGCTGCCCGAAACATTTGGCGGGCGACGGTGGAACTGCGTACGGGACCGGAAAGAAGGACACCGTCCTTGATCAAGGTGACGTGAGGAACATCTCGTGGAGTGATTTACAAAAGCACCTGTTCCCCTACATCGACGCGGTGGAAGCGGGGGCCAGAGTGATAATGGCATCTTACAACAGTATCAACGGCATGCCGTGTCACGCGAACTATTCTCTACTGACGGAGTGGTTGAAAGACGGACTCAACTACTCCGGGTTCGTACTGAGTGACTGGGACGCCTTGGATGACATGTGCGAAGAATGTTGGAATACCAAAGCGAACAAGAATGATGCCGGGCCAACGTACTGGGCTGGGCTGTCGGACGCACAAGTGTGCGAATATCGTGGCTGTACCCCCAGAAAGCGGTATTCCATCAGCGTGAATGCAGGGGTGGACATGATAATGATGCCCGTCGAGTTCGACGAACACTACTGGGCCCTGCAAGAGGCGGCCGCCGCGGGTGCAGACGGGTGCGAAGAGAACGAGCTGGCCGAAAACGGCGGCCCCGGGTGTATACTACCAAGCCGCATCGACGATGCGGTTACTCGCATACTGAGGGTGAAGGAGGACTTTGGTCTATTTGGAGAATACAAGTTTGCCAACGAGACCCTGGCGTCTGAGATGGACGTGACATCGCACGCGGCCTTAGCGCGAGAATCAGCCCAAAAGAGTAGCGTCCTCATGCTAAACGAAGACAACACACTTCCTTTTTCGAGAGGGGACGATATACTATGGGCGTGCGAAGGGTCGGAGAGTAAGAGTCGTCAGCTCGGTGGGTGGAGCATCGTGTGGCAAGGGGCAAGTGAGAGTGCGTTCGTCCAGTCGCCAGTCGACCCCTTCGAGGGACCGCCCGTCCTGACACAGTCGGTGTCCGAGGCTCTGCGCGAGGACTTCTGGTGCCGCGGTTGCATTTTTAGGGACGTCAATGGCTCTCGCTACCCGTCCACGGGCGTAGCGGTCGCCGTTGTCAGTGAGCCGCCTTACGCGGAGTGGCACGGTGACAAGTCCGGGCGTTCTCCGCACGAAGTTCCGATCAGCAAGAACGATGAGAGTTGCTTGAAGAACATATACGAAGCGAACCCTGATCGACCCATCGTGATCCTTCTCGTCACCGGCCGGCCAATTGACTTGCGAAACTACTACGTGAACCAATCGGGTACGATAAGGGGCAGGAGGGGAGTGAAGGCCATCCTGAACGCCTGGTTCCCCGGGGGGGCGGGGGGGGGCGTTGCCGACGTGCTCTGGGGCAGGTGCGCGGTGAACGGGTCACTATCGGTCCAATATGGAGACGACTTTCCCATGAAATGGGGCTATCAGTACCCCTCAAGTTGGACCAGCTGTGGTTGCCGAAGGGGGCCCGGGGGCGTTTTGTGGACCGTATGGGCGGTGATTTTCTCAGTGATACTCGTTAGCGTCCTTTGCTCGTTTTGCAATTGCTGCATTCGCCTTTCCGCGTGCGTCACGGTACAAATTAGGGACGGGGCCTCCGCTGCTCAACTCGGAACGGGGACCGGTGAGAATACACCCAGGGTGTTACTATCTACACGTCACGTAAGCGTCGTGTCACAAACACACAAGGGGTAACTAATGCGCGCTTAGGGTAACCACTCGTCCCACGACGTGTCGATTGCCTCCTTCCGCCTCTGAAATTCTTTCCAGATCTGATGATAATGTAACGTAAGGTAGACGATTGGCTGTGGCATCCACAAATCCACCACATTCCCGTCGATGTGTAGAAACTGACAGCATATCATTGTCTTGTGCATTCCGACGTAATCGTCGATGATGCCAGTCATTTTGGTGAATCCTTCCACGTTTGACCTCGGGCATTTGAGAAGGTAGGATAGTAGTTTCTCCGACGTCCACATGTGCGACGGGGTGCGCAACGGGTCGAACTCAACCTGTACCTTTTGCTTCGTGTTTGCCTCACTCTCGTCAGGAACGCGTATCCGCTTGCCCATTTGCGGAAACAGGTGAACCATCATCGACGCGTCGTCCGCTTTGTGGCTCGCCGTGCAGTCTCGGATGGTCTGTTGCTTGTCAGACTGTGACGGTGCCTGACGTATCCAAGTTGCATATTTGAGCGTGTCAAACCTTACAATACCGGCTGTGAAGTCCTTTATGAAGACCGAATCCAACGAGATGGACAGCTTGCCACAAGCTTCCAGCAAGCTACTGTACTCCTTTCCGTCCGCGAAGGCGACACTCCTGGTGGGGTCGCCGAAGAGCAGTATATTTTTGGTCTTGTTGTCAATGTTGGAATGTCCTATTAGACTCGATGGACAGTGTATCGGTTCCAGAATATTTTGCGGTGGAGTTTGGCAGAATCGACAGTCACACATTGTTTTGGTACATACGCGCACTGCTGTCGTCACAAAACTGACTTTCGTGTCACAAAACTGACTGTCGAAAAAAAGAGTTTCGGAGGGGAGCACTGGCAAGGACGGTTGATTATTCAGGATAGAACTGTGAAACGTGGATCTCTGATTGTCCTTGGTATGAGGCGGAGGGTGCGGACGCTCGACCGGTGGATTTCAGCCCCATGGTTTGAGTGTTGAGCCCTTCCAGATCTGTCATAATTCAAAGCGCTCCTGTCAGGACGTTTTCGAATTCACATCGTTTGCTCTTGAAAAAAACATAATGTAGTACAAAATGCGTTGCACGTTCTTCTTATTCACCGCCATGCTGCTTCCATCATTTGCATTCAAACTGAACCAAATAAGTGAGCCATCGGACTCGTGTCAGGGTCCAGACCCACGACCCTCCGATTACTCGTACTTTTCTGATATCAACGTGCTCGAGAAGTCGGGGTGTTTGGCGGAGATTTCAGTCAACTACTTCAACGTGGCAACCGCAGACGCGCCTACAAATACACGCGGATATAACTTTGTGCTTCTCGTCAAGGAGGGCAGGCAATCGTCCAGCGCCCCGTGGAAGACTTTGTTCAACGAAACGGTTTCGGGTACGGCGACGACAACAACACCCACCTCCGAGTTTGCTTGGAAAGCGGGCCAGGTGAAGCTCAACGACAGTGTGGTAACTTTCAGAAGCATGATGATTCGTAAGAATTATGCGGCAACGTCAGTCTCCGCTGGTGACTCGATCCCAGCGAACGTGACGTGCGCCGGGTCCAAAACTGGCACACAGGGTGCACTGGAACGCGCCTATGACTCGTACACAGCGGAGTATAACGCACCACAAGCGTGTGCGACGAGTTTGGATTGGACGCTGTTGATATTCCTTCTTTTCGTAGGTGGGTCGGGGGGGTTGGTTGCACTGCTACTGGGCACCAGCGCCCTACGTCGCTACAACGAGAGCCGTGGCAGGACTTCGCCAGAGGCTATCGAATTTACCATTGGGGGATGACTCAAAAACCACCCGTTTTAAATAGAACAACACCAGTGACTACGTGCTACGTCGCTACAGCGAGAGCCGTGGCAGGACTTTGCCAGGGGTTATCGAATTTACCATTGGGGGATGACTCATAAACCACCCGTTTCAAATAAATAAACACCAGTGACTACGTGGGCGCGACATGCGGTTTAAAACGCACCAAACGAGTTTGTTTTATTTTTTTTCATTGAACGATCTATACATTACATGAATTACATGTGATATAATTATTCCTTGCATATTCACGCTGCTCAAATCGTGGTTGCTCACTTTCCGATGGAGGAGATCTACAACATAAACACTCTTCCAATCTGTACATTATCGGTCAGTTGGTAAGCAAGAATAAGATCGTACGAACTGGACGGTGGCGACAGCGAAGGCGGCAGCGGGGAGCATGCACCCAAGCCGTTCCAGAAAGTGCCATACTCAGTCATAAAGGTGGCGTTGGTCGACCACGCGCAACGAATATGTACCTGTATGCCTGTTAATCTTGCTTTCACAGGTGCATGCACTGTACCGGGGTTAAGTTAGATACACAGCTGTCGTTGGGGAGGACGGCCTCTCGCATCGGCGAAATTATGAACGCCTTTGCGAGAATGGATGTGGTGGCGAACGATCGTCCATCCACGAAGCTGTCTGTTTCGAAGGCGACTTGTCAAATCTTTTTCTATCCGTCTCGCGCTGGCGCGGTGGCATCCTACAACACAGGTTTGCTTCCAAGATCTGCGATGCAACCTGGCATGTAGCGAAAGTATGAGGAGGCGGGGGGTGGGCGTGCTACCCCACCAGCAGCAGGAGGGGGTGACACAGTAGGCGGAGGGAAGCTGAGTGTCCCAGTAGTAGGGGGAGGCGGTACTGTGCGTGGGCTAGTGAGTGGCGGCGGTGGTGGCGACAGGTTCGGTGGGAGAGGTGACAATTTCGGGGGGTGGTGGATAAAAGCTCTTCAATCGATTTTATTTCACGATGACGGCACTTTCCACGACGGGGTTCGGGGACATCTCTCCTAGGTCGATGAGGGCAAAGTGGGCGTCGATCATCCTGCAAACATTGACGACAGTTGGTATACTGT